>Ga0228645_1000262_pt1 | contig 9640 bp, 9 predicted proteins | sample 57DmetaG_FD_190072 | JGI IMG/M metagenome (GOLD analysis project Ga0228645, IMG submission 190072) | Seawater microbial communities from Monterey Bay, California, United States - 57D | ecosystem: Environmental > Aquatic > Marine > Coastal | place: USA: California | collected 2016-11-06 | reverse complement strand
CCGGTATCACTCAAAGTAAATACACTGTGAGCTTTAGCTATAAAGACGATAAAGGAGTTAGTCAAACAGCAGCTACGCTGCCCAACCCCTTTAATACAACAACACAAACTGTAACAGCAACAGTTACCAATCCGCTTAATACAACTTGTGTTATCACTAAGAACATTGAGTTTGTAGTTAATCCATTACCACTGTTTGAAAGAGCTGATAATACCTCTATCGTTTGTTTAAATCTGGATCCCATACCAATAGGTGTAAAAGCTTCTGATAATAGAAGCTATACTTACACGTGGACACGTAATGGCACTGCTTTTCCTACTAATGTTTCGGGTGTGGATTCCACCATACTAATTGGACTTGGAGGCGAGTATGAAGTGACGGCTAAAACAACCGATGGAACCAATTGTACTAAAAGTTTAAAGTTCACTATCAACGAGTCTAAAATAGCCACTGTACTTAGAAAAGATATTGTAGTAAAAGATCTAACAAAAGACAACAATAACACCATTACTATTTTAACAGAAACATTAGGTATAGGAGATTATGAATATGCTATTGATGACATCACTGGTCCTTACCAAGACGAACCGCTATTTGAGAAGGTAAGACCTGGAATACATACAATCTATATAAGAGATAAAAACGATTGTGGTATAGCAAAAATAGAGGTGTCAGTGATTGGGTTTAAAAAGTTCTTTACACCAAATGGTGATGGGTACCATGACAAGTGGAAAATACTAGGAATAAGAGCTGACTTTCAAGCGAAAACAAAAGTTTACATTTTTGATAGGTACGGAAAACTGATAAAAGAGCTCGATCCGCTAACCGATGGATGGGATGGAAACTTTAACGGACGACCAATGCCAGCATCAGATTACTGGTTCAGAATCAACCTAGAAGACGGTAGAGAATTTAAATCACACTTTAGCCTAATTAGAGCGTGGTAGATGAGTTAAAAACAATCACAGTCAATAGAACCTCTTAAGAAATTAAATCCAAGTGTTATTTGATGAAAACCTCCAGATCCAAATTTTATATTTCCCTGTTGATAAGAATAATTATATGAGAAAATAAAATCTTTGAAATCAATTCCTATAAGTGGTGTAATGAGTTGTAAGCGTTGTGTTTTTAATAATTGACCGTCTAAATATTGGGCACCTTCGAAACTGTTTCTGTAAGAGAATCCAGCCCAAAGTCTTCCTTGTCTCAACTTGTAATACGTTTTAAAGTTTATGTCAATAGCTTTCTCTTCGGTTAACTCAGCTGCTTGAAAAAGAACTGAAGGTTCAAAAGACCAAGGCATTTCAGTATAAAAAATATAACCTAAGGAGGCTACCAATCTTTTAAAACTTGTCCTATCGGGTCTTTTGCTGTATGTATCGACACCATACATGTTGTGAGGACTCCAAAGTAAATTTTTAACAGTTAAATGAGCATAATATTTGTTTGTGATATAAGACATTCCTGCGTCTACATTAAAATATCCTGTACTTTGTTTTATACCAGCAATTAATGGATCAAAATCATAGAGATCGAAAGAGGTTTGATCTAATGAGTTCTGAATACCCCCAACGCTAATTCCAAAAGACAATTGATTAATATCATCATCTTTAGAAGGATAAGGCCTCTTTGATGGCAACAATGATTTATTAAATGTAATGTGATGAGCATATGTTAAATAACCACCAATTTGAGAGTGATAGCCGTTTTGATCTTTAAAAACAATACCACCAACTCCAGATCTATCTGTAAGTCTGTAATCAACAGATAAAGTTTGTAAATTAGGTGCATCAACCTGATCAAACCATTGCTTTCTTGAGGTTAATCTCACTTTTCCTCCCACCAGATTTACTCCTGCCATTGACGGATGAACTAAATAATAATTTTCAGTAAGATAATCGGTATAAATTGGTAATCCCTCTTGGCTATTTACGTTAAGAAGGATTGACAAAAAAAATAAAGTGATTAATCTTTTCAAAATAATAAACTAAATTTAAAGACAACAGAATGTACATTCAATTGAATTTTTTTTAAAGATAATCATTATCTGGAATTAAAATAATTGGTTAATAAATAATTATTTAGCTACTACTTTAACTAATTCTTCTTCAGTTAAATAACCCAAATCATTAATTTTTTCCATCCAATCATCCAACTGTCCTCTCATATCTACAATTTGATTTAAATAATCGGTCTGATTAATAAGATTATTTAACTCAAAAGGGTCGTTCTTCAAATCATAAAATTCTTCTAAATTTTTGGGTACTTGAAACCAAAGTTTCTGTTCAGGCAATAGTCGATTTGATTCATTGAGTTTGTTTAGATGCTTCATCAGATTCATTTGAGTTCTATAACCAACAGGAAGTGCATGTGGTTTATTTATATTATAGTTTCTAATATATTTAAATCTTTTATTTTTTACTGCTCTAATTTTGTCTGGATGCTCGTCAAATCTATCACTAGCCGTAAATAAATATTCTCTTTTATTTTTGGATTTTTTTGATCCTAGAAATGCAAGTCCTTGAAAAATTTTAGGTATTTCTAAACCAGCAATCGACAATACTGTTGGAGCAAAATCAATAAAATTAAGCATATCACTATTTCTTTTTTGATCAGGTTTAATCTCTAAAGGAAACTTTACTATCATGGGAACCTTTGAACCTGTTTCATAGATTGCTCTTTTATGTCTAGGGAAAGGGCCACCGTGATCACTGTAAAAAAAGATATAGGTATTATCGTATAAACCCTGCTCTTTAAGCTTATTAATTATTAATCCCATTTGCCTATCCATTTCTACTAAATTTGAATAATTTACAGCCAATGCATGTTTAGAAATTGAATCATTAGGAAATATCGGAGGGACTTTCAAATCATTAGGATTTACCTTTAGAGGATGTTTGTCTCTTTTCCAAATTTCTGATTCATGAGTTACATGAAAATTAAAAACAGAAAAAAATGGTTGATTCCCCTCTCTATTTTCCCAAGTAGCTTTTTTACTAGATTCATCCCATGCCTCATCTCTCAATTTAAAATTATAATCTTCCTTTCCATTATTTGAACAGTAATATCCATTTTCTCTTAAAATTTGAGTGAAGGGTTTAATTCTTTCAGCTAATTTAGAAGAATAATAGGGTACAATTAACGCCTCTTTTTCGCTTCTTTGAGTCGCATTATCTTTGTAAGCTCTCATATTTCCGGTTCCTATAGAGTTTGGGTACATTCCAGTGATAATACCACTTCTTGCGGGTGCACAAACTGGGTATGGTGAATTCATGTCGTCATAAACAGTTCCATTTTCTAAAAGCTGACTAATATTTGGAAGTTTCACAGCTTGATCTCCATAAAATGGAAAAAAATAGGATGATTGATCTTCTGCAACTAACCAAACTATGTTTGGAGGTGTTTGCTTATAATTAGTACAACTAAAAAAGCATAGAATTAAATAAATTGCAGGGAGAGTTTTAAATATGATTCTTTTCAAAATGTGTAATTTTATATTTTAAAATTAAAAATTATAATTTAAAGATTTAAAGAATTGTCAAAAATTAAAAAACTTCTCATTTTTTTTACAAAGTGGACCTTAATTTTTTTATTAACTGTAATTCTTTTAGTTATTGGTTATTTTGAGTATAAGGAAATTCCCATATATGATTATAAATTAGCTTACAAGTTTATAAAAGGAGAACAGAACTACACTCAATATGAAAATATTGCTCAAAAATTAGGGTATAAAAAAGAAGATAAATTATTGATTATTCATGCCGATGATCTAGGTTTATCCAATTCGGTCAATAAAGCCTCATTAGAAGCTCTTAAAAATGGCAGTGTTAACTCTGCAAGTGTTATGATGACTTGTGAAGAAATTTATGAGATTTCTGAATTTTCTAAACAAAATCCAGAAATTGATTTTGGTGTTCACCTTACAGTAACAAGTGAATGGAAACACTACAAATGGGATGGCGTATTAGATTCGTCAATAATTCCATCATTGATAAATAATCAGGGTTCACTCTACGAAAACATAAAACTTGTTACCCTTAATGCAGAAGTAAAACAACTTAAAAAAGAATTACAAGCTCAAATTGATTTAGCAAAATCTTTAGGTATTAATATTAGTCACATTGATAGTCACGAGGGTGCCCTTTTTTTTAAAAAAGAATTTTTTAAGGCTTATTTAGAATTAGCAGATGAAAATAATCTGGCAGTTTTTGTTCCTGATTTAGTAACAGTACAATTTGATGATAATTTTAATCAGCCAGAAAATTTAGTAATTATTGATGAGTTATACATGGCCGAAAACGGAATGAATCCCAATGATTTTGAAGATTTTTATGTTGATATACTAAATAATCTTAAACCTGGTTTAAATCAAATTCTTGTACATTTAGGTTATGATGATGAGGAAATGAAAAAAATCACAATCGATCATCCAAATTTCGGCTCAAAATGGCGGTTAGAAGATTTAAACGTCGTTACAAGTGAAAAATTTAAAAACACATTAATTGAAAATAACATCAAATTAGTTAACTGGAGGGAAATTCAAAATATTATATATCCTAGCTCACTTTAAATTTAAAAATTAATATTGAACATATGGATGTGAAAATTCCAAAATACAAGTAGGGATAATCAATAAAAGATAATTTTGAATACATTAAAAAAACCACTGTAAAACTAATAAGAGTTAGTACTATAAATAATCCAAAAAACAACCATTTTAAAATTTTTTTCATTTAATTTTTTAATTATTTATTAAGTTAATATTTTCTTTTTAATGAAAAAACATTGCTAAATTTAATTACATTAACATTTTGTTATTAATATAAAATTAAATGCTATGAAAAAACTCATTTTAATATTTGTTCTAATATTTTCCCTAAGTAACAATGCACAGGAAAATTATATTCCAACTAAAGAAAATTTAGAAGCTAGGAAATGGTTTGAAGAGGCAAGATTTGGGCTGTTTGTTCATTGGGGGGTTTATAGTATTTTAGGTGACGGGGAATGGGTAATGCACAAACAAAATATTTCGATAAACGAATATGAAAAACTTCCTGGGTTTTTTAATCCCACTGGATTTGATGCAGAACAGTGGGTGTTAATGGCAAAAGATGCTGGAATGAAATACATTACCATTACCAGCAGACACCATGATGGATTTTCAATGTTTGATTCCAATGCATCTGACTACAACATTGTAGATAGCACACCTTATGAAAAAGATCCCTTAAAGATGCTTGCTGATGCCTGTAAAAAACATGATATGAAATTATTTTTTTATTACTCTCAATTGGACTGGAACAGGGATGATTACTTCCCCAGAGGAAGAACTGGGAATGGGATTGAAGGAAGAGGTGAAGGTGATTGGAACGATTACATAAGTTTTATGAAAGCACAGCTTACAGAATTACTCACTAATTATGGAGAAATTGGCGGAATATGGTTTGATGGAGAATGGGATCAAATGGCTTGGAACGGTAAAAGATTTGGAGAGAAAATGCAAGATTTTAAACTGGATGAAGTTTATGCCTTAATCCATAAACTTCAACCTCAAGCTCTAATTGGCAGTAATCATCATTTGGCCCCTAACCCTGGTGAAGATTTTCAAATGTTTGAAAAAGATCTGCCTGGAAAGTCAACAAAAGATTTTGCAACTTCTGCTGATGATATTGGTGATTTACCTTTTGAAGTTTGCGAAACTATTAATGGATCATGGGGATTTAATCTAAAAGACAGAAAACACAAATCACAAAAAGAATTAGTTCAATATTTGGTTAAAGCAGCAGGTTACGGAAGTAACCTACTTTTAAATGTTGGACCTATGCCCAATGGTAAAATACAAGAAGAACATATCGAATCTCTTAAAAAAATCGGAGCATGGATAAGAGAAAATGGTCAAACTATTTATAAAACAAAGAGAGGACCAATTGACCCAACAGACGAAATAGCTTCCACTCAAAACGGAAACACAGTTTACATACACGCACTAGATAGTGAAAAATTAAATTATTTTATTGACGGATTTGATGTTAATTTTAAAAAGCTTACTTATTTAAATTCCAAACAAAAAGTTTCTTATAAGAAAACCAAAAAGGGCTTATCAATTTTCTTAAATGAAAATGAAATCAACCCTGTTGATACCATATTAAAAATGGAATTATAATGCGTTATTTATTTTTTGTAATTTTTTTATTTTTTTCATGTTCCCCTTTGAAAAAGTATGAATTAACTGGAAAAAAATGGGAAGATGAAATTAAAAAACTTGAGGTCTTAGATAAAAAAGAAACATACAGTAACCAAGCTGTATTATTCATTGGCAGTTCAAGCATAAGATTATGGAAATCCATTGAAGAAGATTTAGATACTTACGAACCTATCAAAAGAGGGTATGGAGGGGCGCATTATTATGATATAATACACTTTACTAATAGACTTGTTTCCCCACATAAAGTAAAGGCAATAGCTATTTTCGTAGCCAATGATATAACAGGAAAAGAAAATGGGATTAATAATCAAACTGTTAACCGAGATTTATCACCAAAAGAAGTACTGAGATTGGTAAAATTTGTTACTAAAGAAATTAGAAAAAGTCATGAAAAAGTCCCTATTTTTTTTATAGAAACTACTCCGACTTCAAAAAGATGGAAGGTCTGGGATAAAATATCTAAAGCAAATGATTTAATCGAAAATTATACTTCTAAATCTGAAAACCTCTATTATATAAATACCCGATCTTTTTACATTGGTTCTGATGGGATGCCTAACGATAGTCTTTTTGTGAAAGATAAACTACACCTAAACAGAGAAGGTTATAAACTTTGGGGTAAAATTATAAAGGAAAATTTTGATAAAAATTTAAGTCTCTAAAAAATGATTTTTTGAGGGCTCCAAGTTTCTGAGTTCCCCTTGATTCCATTATTAGAATCAACAATTTCAAGATAAATAGGGTTTACTTTAAATAATAAGGCATTTTCTTTAGAATCATAATAAGGCGTCCAATCATGTTTCCAAAATTTATTTTTTTCATTGAGATTCTTAATTATTGAAACTCTTCCTTTAATTGTAACATAACCATTGGAACTTTGAAAAGTTAAAACAACTCTAGGGTCTTTATTTATTTCAAATACTTTTCTGCTTTTGGGATTAGTTACTAAAAAAACAATAAAATTATTGTTAGGAATATAAGGATCCATTATTCTAGATGAGGGAGCCCCATCGTCGCTGATAGTTGTTAAAACACATGATTTAGACTCGTTTAAAATGATTAGTGCTTTTTCTTTTAAAAATGATTCAGAAAATTCTTGACAGTAAGCTAAATTCAAAAAAGTAGAAGTAAAAAAGAATACCAAAAGTTTAATTGACGTCATACTCATAATTAATATATTCTTTCTAAAAGTAGAAAAAGTAATAGATGAAATTGTCAAAAAAGTATAATTTTTAAGGTTTATATTAGAATACTTGTTAACAAGTTTCGATTTTCTTTAAATTTTCATCTCTGTTTTTCCTCTGAAAAATTTTTAAACTTAATAAAAGGATTTAAATAAATACCAATAAACTTTAAAATATTGATAATGAGCACTTTACAGTGATATAAATATTTTAACTTTTTTATAAATTAAATGTTTTAAGCGTAAATAATAAGTCTTAAAAATATTATTAAAAAAAAGTAATTAACAAATATTAATCCTCAGAGATAAACATTCATTTACAGATAAGAATTTTTTTTTATAGATTAGTGTAAATTAATGTTTAACTAAAAAATTTAACAATGGGATACAAACACACAAACAGTAAAGGAAAAAGTTATTTTTTACATTCTAAGGATGTAGAATTAAAAGGAGGTAGAAACCAAACTATCTATTACTTTGCAAAAGACGAAAGACCAGAAGCATGTGATTTACCAGCTGGGAAGCAGGTAGTTGAAAGTCCAAAAACTGGACTTCCATTTGTAAAAGGAAAATAGTCACAAAATCATTAACTAATCAAAAAAAACCCTCAAAGTTGAGGGTTTTTTTATTGTCATTAATTTTTCAATGTTAGATTAAAACTTAGACATCAATAATTTTAGTCGATATTGGCCCATTAAATCTCTAGATGCTAATCCATTTTTAATCATCATTCTATCTTCAAAAGTTAAATTTTCCCAAAAGCCTCTAGTCTCTTCTTCACTTTGTTCTCTTCCAGCTATATCGATAGTTGAATGAGTTGGTGTGCCGTCCGTTGAGGATATTGTTGTGACATTGGATGAAACTACTCGATTAAATTCCCACCATCTCTTGGACCCATTTAAAATATTTTTTTCATGTAGCTTTTTGAAAAACTTCATTTCATAATCTTCATAATCTTCATTTAAAGATTTTAATACATTCATAGTAATTTCCATTCCTTTTTCTAAATCGCCACCTTGCCAATAGGTGTTATCTAATCTTTCTAACTCATAAAAATTTCTTTTACCTGTTGGTAAATTCCATTTTTTTTCAAATTTAGATTTTGAAAGTTTGCCTTTATATACTTTTTTGGCATAATCTTTCCAGTTTAAATTACTTGTTTTTGATTTTTGTAATGAATCTTTATAAAAATTCATTATTAAAAAATCTGGTTTTCCTTTTTTTTCTTCATCGCTATTGTAAACAAATTCCCATATCATCCATCCTTGTGAGTAACCATCAATAATGGCTTGATCATGAATTGAAGACCAAAATTCTTCCAGTTCTAGATAACCCTGTCTATTTTCGTCTGAGACCCTTACAGATGAATGAGAAATTAACTGTGAAAAAGAAATTGTTAATGATAAAGTCAAAACAATTGACATTAAAAGTTTTTTCATTTTTTAATTTTTTAAGTTGATTTATATCGAATATAAGAAATATCAAGACACATTCTGAATAGAATGTTAATTTTTTGAATCACAATATTATAGCATATAAGACGTAAATAGGGTTGACTTAGATATAGTCCTGTAGGAAAAAACTCGCTAACAACTTTAAAGAAAAAGTGAAAAAAGGAATGAAGTCTAAAGTTCAAACGGATGAACTTTTTAAAGTTTTTTCTCATCATTTTTATCTTAAATTTATAAGGTTATAAATTTTAAATTATTATGAAAATAATCCCAATTATTCTAGTTCTTTTTCTCAATTCATTTTATTTGTGTTCGCAAGATTTGAATGAAAAAAAATATATAGTTAATACTATTGCTTTCTATAACGTTGAAAATTTATTTGACACTTTTGATGATCCTAACACTTTTGATGATGATAGAACGCCCAAGGGAAAAGACAAATGGACAAATGATATTTATAAAAAAAAAATAATAAATATTGCTAGGGTAATTGCGGATATTGGTTTTGATTTAACTAAATCAGGCCCATCAATCGTTGGTCTTTGTGAAATTGAAAATAAAAAAGTTTTAAATGATTTAATCAATAAAACACCATTAATAAAAGAAAATTATGGAATCGTTCATTATGATTCACCAGATGAAAGAGGGGTAGATGTTGCTATGTTATATAAAAAAGATAGGTTTAAAGTTAAATCTTCAAAAGTCCATCCTCTTTACTTAAAGCGTAAAGATGGCAGTATTGATTACACTAGAGACCATTTGGTTGTAACTGGTGAATTAGATAACGATCCTATTTATTTT
>Ga0228645_1000255_pt1 | contig 9730 bp, 9 predicted proteins | sample 57DmetaG_FD_190072 | JGI IMG/M metagenome (GOLD analysis project Ga0228645, IMG submission 190072) | Seawater microbial communities from Monterey Bay, California, United States - 57D | ecosystem: Environmental > Aquatic > Marine > Coastal | place: USA: California | collected 2016-11-06 | reverse complement strand
AAGAAAGTAATAACCAAAAGCATTCAAAATTTATCAGTTTTTTAAATTAATCTACACATGGAAAAAAACAATCTATATGGATATTTATAAAAATCATTGACCAATTATTAGTTTGTATTTATTGACTATTTTTCAATAATTTAGCAAAAATTTATAAAAAATATGAAAAATATTGCGCTACATGACACTCACGTTGCTCTAAAAGCTAAAATGGTTCCTTTTGCTGGATTCCATATGCCTGTTCAATATGAGGGAGTCACAGCAGAACATTTAACGGTGAGAAAATCTGTTGGTGTTTTTGATGTCAGCCATATGGGTGAATTTTTAGTTAGCGGAGAAAATGCGTTGACTCTACTCCAGAAAGTCACCTCTAATGATGTTTCTAAACTAGAAATTGGTGATGCTCAATACAGTTGCTTTCCGAATAAAGATAACGGAATTATTGATGATTTAATTTGTTATAGAATAAAAGAAAATGAATATTTACTTGTAGTTAATGCCTCAAATATAGAAAAAGATTGGAATTGGATATCCAAGTATAATGATTCATTTGGTGCTGAATTAAAAAATGTATCTGATGAATACTCCTTGCTAGCAATTCAAGGTCCAAAAACCATTGAAGCAATGCAATCATTGTCCTCTTTAAATTTAGCAGAAATTCCATTTTATACATTTAAAATTGCTGATTTTGCAGGAATTGAAAATGTAATTATTTCCGCAACTGGTTACACTGGTTCTGGCGGATTTGAAATCTATTGCAAGAATGACGAAGTGATACAAATTTGGAACAAGGTTTTTGAAGCTGGTGCAGATTATGGAATTAAACCAATAGGTTTAGCTGCCAGAGATACGTTGCGCCTAGAAATGGGGTATTGTTTGTACGGAAATGATATTGATGATTCAACTTCACCAATAGAAGCTGGTTTAGGTTGGATTACAAAGTTCACCAAAGACTTTGTAAATGCTGAAGCTTTAGCAAAAGAAAAAGCACACAAACCTGAAAGACGTTTGGTTGCTTTTGAACTCAATGAAAGAGGAATACCCAGACATGGTTATGATATAGTGAATAATGATGGTATTAGCATTGGAAATGTAACTTCCGGAACGATGAGTCCATCTCTTCAAAAAGGGATTGGATTGGGGTATGTACCAAGAATATATGCAAAAGCTGGAACACAAATTCAGATACAAGTTCGAAAAAAAGCAATCCCTGCAACAATAGTAAAATTACCCTTTTATACAATAGATTAAAAATCTAGAAAAAATAATTATTTATTCCGTGAATTCAAAAACTCAAATAGTTTATAAGTTGTTTAAAGTTACCTTGCAATCTATATTCCAAAGTCTATTTTAAATATTTTTTTTGTTTACACATTAAAACGGAAGTGCATAACGTCACCATCTTTAACAACATAATCTTTTCCTTCTACTCTCATTTTACCCGCTTCTTTTACTTTTGATTCAGAACCGAAAGCAACATAATCATCGTAAGAAATAGTTTCTGCTCTAATAAAACCTTTTTCAAAATCTGTATGTATTACACCAGCTGCCTGGGGTGCAGTAGAACCTATTGAAATTGTCCAAGCTCTCACTTCTTTCTCTCCTGCCGTGAAATAGGTTTGTAAGTTGAGTAATTTATAAGCAGATCTAACCAATCTAGAAACACCAGCTTCTTTTAGACCAATATCTTCTAAAAATAGTTGTCTTTCTTCAAAATCATCCAATTCTGTAATATCTGCCTCTGTACCCACAGCTAAAACAATTACTTCAGCATTCTCATCTTTAACTGCTTCTCTAATTTTTTCCACATACTGATTTCCTGATACAGCTGAATTTTCATCAACATTGCAAACATACAACACTGGCTTGGCAGTTATAAACTGAAGGGATTGAACAAATTCTAGTTCTTTTTCTGAAAAATCTAAAGCCCTCACAGAAATGCCTTTTAACAATGTTTCTTCAATTTTTAATAAAACAACTAGTTCTGCTTGTGCTTCTTTATTACCCGTTTTTGCTGTTCTTTTAACTCTTTCAAGTCTTTTTTCAACGGTCTCTAAATCTTTTAATTGTAGTTCAATATCAATCGTTTCTTTGTCTCTTACAGGATCTATAGAAGTATCAACATGTATGATATTGTCATTATCAAAACAACGTACAACATGTAATATTGCATCAGTTTCTCTGATATTTGCTAAAAATTGATTTCCTAAACCCTCTCCTTTACTTGCTCCTTTTACCAAACCTGCAATATCTACAATCTCTACAGTTGCAGGTATTACCCGTTCTGGATTTACCAATTCTTCTAATTTTTCAATTCTTTTATCAGGCACGTTTACAACACCTAGATTTGGCTCTATAGTACAAAAAGGAAAGTTAGCACTTTGCGCTTTTGCATTTGATAAACAGTTAAATAAAGTTGATTTCCCTACGTTTGGTAATCCTACAATTCCGGCTTTCATTTACATAAATTTTACAATTGCAAATATAGATAGGAAGTTTGATAAATTGAGGAATAAAATCAATAAAGAAAATAGATACCTATATTTTTATCAATAATTTTTTAAAAATATAAGTAAACAAACTGTCTGATGGGTTTATTTGGAAATCATTAAAACAAAACTCCTTATTGGAAAATAACAACAGGCGATTCAGCTTATTTACAAGTTTTATTCCCCTCAAATAAATAAAACACGCAACTTTTAAAAGTTGCGTGTTTTTTGTTGTAATAAGTTAAAGTTAGTTAGTGCGAACAAAAATATTACCATACATAAAAAAATCTGAATTTCTTCAAGATTTTTTATTACAGGTTATTTTAACTCGTGTGCATGAAGCGTTGTTTCTCCAACAATTCTTCTTCAGTCTCAACATTATCATCATCTGGCACACAACAATCTACAGGGCATACTGCAGCACATTGTGGCTCTTCATGAAAACCTTTACATTCTGTACATTTATCTGCTACGATGTAGTAAATTTCGTCCGAAACAGGCTCTTGATCTTCATCTGCATTTACAGAAGTTCCATTTGGTAAAACTGCATTCCCTTTTAAATCTGTTCCGTCTGAATATTTCCAATCATCAGCTCCTTCATAAATTGCTGTGTTCGGACATTCTGGTTCACATGCACCACAATTTATACATTCATCTGTTATTATAATTGCCATAATTTTATATTCTGTTTTTGTACCTTTGCAATTGCAAAAATAAACCCAAAATTATAGACAACCAAAATAAATGATTAGTATTCAAAACAGAATTACTGCATTCGCAAAATTAGGGGACTTTTTAAGTCAGTTTTCTATTGATAATATAAAAAAAATTGATAACATTGAGCATAATGAAATATTTTTTGATGGATTTTTACATCAAATAAAATTAGCAGAAGAAAATAATTCTTGGTTTACAAAAGAGAATGTTATATTTTCATTAAATACAATATCTAAATCACTAACAGGAAGCAACTTAAAATCATTTACCGAGAGCTTTAGTTTAACCACTAGTTCTTCAAAAAATGTTGCTATAATTATGGCAGGAAATATCCCTTTAGTTGGATTTCATGATTTTTTATCGGTCTTAATTTCTGGTCATTCTGTATTGATAAAGCAGTCATCAAATGACAAACATTTATTACCCTATTTGGCAAAATATTTAGAATATGTAGAACAAGATTTTAAAGGTAAAATCACTTTTACAGAAGAAAAATTAACAGATTTTGATGCAATAATCGCCACGGGGAGCGATAATACAGCTCGTTATTTTGAGTATTATTTTAAAAATAAACCGAATATCATAAGGAAAAGTAGAAATTCAGTGGCCGTAATTTCCGGAAATGAAACTGAAGACGACTTTATAAAATTGTCTGATGACATTTTTCAGTATTTTGGGTTGGGTTGTAGAAGTGTTTCAAAATTATTTGTCCCAAAAAACTACAATTTCGATTTATTTTTTTTAGGAATGTTTGCAAAAAGAGACATGATTAAGAATGCAAAATATGCCAATAATTATGATTACAATAAAGCAGTTTATTTAATGAGTCTTTATGATTTATTAGAAAACGGTTTTTTGATGATTAAAGAAGATCAAAGCTACTCCTCGCCTATTGCAACCGTTTTTTACGAGTATTATGAGGACGAAATAACATTAAAAAGAAAATTAGAACAAGATAAAGAAAAAATTCAATGCATTGTTGCTAAAGATTTTATAGAAGGTGAAATCGCCTTTGGTCAAACACAACAACCATCGTTAACAGATTATGCAGATGGTGTGAATACATTAGAATTTTTATCAAAAATTTAACCTTCAAAGAAAGATATTGATATTTTTAAAAGGTTGAGCATATTATATTTGCTTAAATTACTAATTAAATTAAAAAAAGTTTAACTTAAAACGTATTCATTTGAAAAAACATAATTTTAGTGCAGGTCCTTGTATATTACCCCAAGAAGTTCTCAAAGAAGCATCAGAAGCAATTTTAAACTTTAACAATGATTCGTTGTCATTGATTGAAATTTCTCACAGAAGTTCCTCTTTTGTGGCTGTCATGGATAAAGCACGTGCTTTATCTCTAGAATTATTAGGATTAGAGAATAAAGGTTATAAAGCATTGTTTCTTCAGGGTGGTGCAAGTTTAGAGTTTTTAATGGTTGCATATAATTTATTGAACAAAAAAGCAGCTTATTTAAATACAGGAACTTGGTCTGACAAAGCAATTAAAGAAGCAAAAGCTTTTGGTGAAATGATTGAAGTAGCCTCTTCAAAAGATAAAAAATATTCCTACATACCAAAAGGATACAACATTCCTGAAGACGCTGATTATTTTCACTGTACTAGTAACAATACTGTTGCAGGAACTCAAATGAAAGAATTTCCAGAAACCAATGTTTCTATGGTTTGTGATATGAGTTCAGATATTTTCTCTCGCCAATTGGATTTCGAAAAATTCGATTTAATTTATGCTGGTGCTCAAAAAAATATGGGTCCTGCTGGGACAACTCTGGTAATTATCAAAGAAGACATTTTAGGCAAAATTGAAAGACACATTCCATCAATGCTAAATTACCAAGTTCATCTTGATAAAGATAGCATGTTTAATACACCTTCTGTTTTTGCAGTATATGTATCAATGCTTACCTTACAATGGTTAAAAGATATAGGTGGTATTAAATTTATTGAAGAAGTAAATAATAAAAAAGCAGCGCTTTTGTATGATGAAATTGATAGAAACTCATTATTTAAAGGAATAGTTGCTAAAGAAGATAGGAGCACAATGAATGCAACATTTATTTTAACCAACGAGGGTTTAACAGAAACGTTTGATAATATGTGGAAAGACGCTGGAATAAGTGGTATAAATGGACATAGAAGTGTTGGAGGATACAGAGCAAGCATGTACAATGCTTTGCCTCTGTATAGTGTTCAAAAATTGGTTGATGTGATGCAAGAACTTGAAAGAAATCAATCGTAATAATTAATTTTATCAAAACAATAAAGATGAAGATATTAATAAATGACGGATTTTCTAAAAGTGGTATTGATGCTTTAGAAAAAAGGGGATTTAAAGTAATTAACGTTAAAGTTGCTCAGAATCAGTTAGAAAATTACATAAATGAACATACCATTGATGCAATTATAGTAAGAAGCGCAACGCAAGTCAGGCAAGAATTAATTGAAGCTTGCCCAAGCTTAAAATTGATTGGAAGAGCTGGAGTTGGACTTGACAATATTGATGTAGAATATGCAGAAGACAATGGATTACATGTAATAAACACTCCTATGGCCTCATCTAGCTCTGTTGCAGAGTTAGTATTTGCTCATCTTTTTGGAGGTGTTAGATTTCTTCATTCATCAAATAGAGAAATGCCTTTAGAAGGAGATTCTCGTTTCAAAGAATTGAAAAAAGCATATTCTCAAGGAATAGAATTAAGAGGAAAAACAATTGGTATTATTGGTTTTGGTAAAATTGGAAAAGAAGTTGCTAAAATTGCTATTGGTCTAGGAATGAAAGTTTTAGTAACAGATAATCAAATAATAAGTGCTCCCATCACATTGGATTTTTTTAACGGTCAAAAAACTACTTTTACTATTGAAACAGTAGACAAGACAGAAGTATTAAAAAACTCAGATTTTATCACTTTGCATGTACCTGATCAAGATAATTATATCATTACAGCAACAGAATTTGAGAAAATGAAAGATGGTGTTGGTATCATAAATACTGCTAGAGGTGGTATTTTACATGAAGTTGATTTAGTAAAAGCAATAGAAAGTGGTAAAGTACAATTTGCTGGTTTAGATGTTTTTGAAACAGAACCAACACCTGCTGTTCAATTATTAATGAATCCTGAAATTTCTTTAACCCCTCATATTGGAGCAGCAACGAAAGAGGCTCAAGATAAGATAGGTTTAGAATTGGCAAAACAAATCATAGAACTTTTAGGCTAATGAAATCAATTGCTAAAAATTTATTACGAATTAAACAATCAATTCCTTCGAATGTAACACTAGTTGCCGTTTCTAAAACAAAACCAATAGAAGACTTACAAGAGGCTTATAATGCGGGTCAAAGAATTTTTGGTGAAAATAAAATTCAAGAAATGGTCGAAAAATATGATATTTTACCCAAAGACATTCAATGGCATATGATTGGCCATTTACAGAGCAATAAGATCAAATATATGGCTCATTTTGTAGATCTAATTCATGGTGTTGATACTTTAAAAAAGCTCAAAGAAATTAACAAACAAGCCAAAAAACATGACAGAGTAATTAAATGCTTATTACAAGCAAAAATAGCTAAAGAGGATACTAAATTTGGTTTGTCTTTTAGGGAGATTGAAGAAATTTTATCTTTACAAGAAATCTCTGAATTGGAGCATATAAAAATTGTAGGTTTTATGGGAATGGCAACATTTACAGACGATCAAAAACAATTAGAGGAAGAATTTTTTTCTTTAAAGACTTTTTTTTACAATCAGAAACTGATCCATACTAGCGATAATTGTAATTTAGAAATACTGTCTATGGGTATGAGTGGAGATTACCCTTTAGCAATTTCTAATGGAAGTTCGATGATTAGAGTAGGAAGTTCTATATTTGGTCAAAGAAATTACAATTCATAAATATCCTATTAAAGAAAATAATTTGTACGCTATTTTAGACATTGAGACAACTGGAGGTAAATTTAATGAGGAAGGCATTACAGAAATTGCAATCTATAAATTTGATGGGCATACTACTATAGACCAGTTTATTAGTTTGGTGAACCCAGAAAAACCCATTCAAGAATTTGTTGTAAAACTTACCGGAATCAGTAACAAAATGCTTAAAAATGCACCCAAGTTTTATGAGATAGCGAAACGTATTATAGAAATTACTTCAGATTGTATTTTAGTTGCTCATAATACTTCCTTTGATTATAGAATTCTTTGCACAGAATTTGATAGATTAGGATATCGTTTTAACAGAAATACTTTGTGCACAGTAGAATTAAGTCAGAAATTAATAGTAAATCAACCTTCTTATAGCCTAGGAAAACTAACAAAATCGTTAGGCATTCCAATGTCAGATAGACACAGAGCTTCTGGTGATGCATTGGCAACTGTGCAATTATTTAAATTATTATTAGAGAAAGACATCAATAAAACCATCATTCAAGGCTCCATAAATTATTTTGATAAAAGAGTTCAAAAAAAAAAATTAAAAACCCTTATTGATGAAACACCATCAATACAAGGGGTTTTTTATATTCATGATATCAATGGTAGGGTTATCTATTTAGGAAAAGGCAAAAACATAAAGACACAAGTAAATAAACTTTTTTTAAAAGTAACTAAAAGAGCACTTAAAATTCAAGAGAAAGCGGAAACTATTTCTTTTGACAAAACTGGAAATGATCTTTTTACAAGTTTAAAATTTAATCTACAGCTAGATATTCTATCTCCAAAATTTAATATTAAAGGGAAACAAAAATTAATAGCTAAAAACTTTAATAATGATGATTTTATAATAATTGAAAAAGGAAGAACAATAGGTGAACATGCTATTATATTAATAGAAAATAATGAAGTTTTTGGATATGGATTCACAAATTTAAATTATCAAGAAAATAAATTAGACATTCTAAAATCTATTTTAACTCCTATTAATAATAAAATAAAAACTAAAAATATTATTAAAAATTATCTAAATAAAAATAAAATACACAAAATAATTCGTTTGTAAATAATACATATTGAGCTATTTATGAACTCATTTTATTTTTTTTGAAAGTCTTAAAATACTGATTTAAAAACTATCATTTTATTTTTAACTGAATAAAAACATCACATTTATTTAAGAAATTATTTATTTTATATTTGAACTATAAACAATATACTTTGTGAAAACAAAAAAACAAAAAGATACTTCTTGGAAAGAAAGAATTCATGAAATTATTTATGAAGCAGATACCAAAGAAGGTAAATTATTTGACGTTATTTTATTAATTACCATTTTAACTAGTATTGTTCTAGTAATGTTAGAAAGTATAAATTCTATAAATAGTAAATATGGGTTTTTATTAAATATTTTTGAATGGATAATTACAATTCTCTTTTCTCTTGAATATATGTTAAGAATTATATCGATAAGAAAGCCCTTTAAATATATTTTTAGCTTTTATGGAGTAATTGATTTTTTCTCTACCATACCAAAATATCTTTCCCTTATATTTATAGGATCTCATCACTTTGCAGCATTAAGAGCACTAAGATTGTTAAGGGTTTTTAGAATTTTAAAACTAACAAGATATATTGGAGCTTCAAATAAATTACTAATTGCATTAAAAGCAAGTAGAGCTAAAATTGCTGTTTTTTTATTTTTCATACTTATTTTATGCTTCATTTTAGGTGCAGTAATGTATATGATTGAAGGAGAAGATAATGGTTTCACTAGCATTCCAAAAAGTATTTATTGGGCAATTGTTACTATGACAACGGTTGGTTATGGTGATATTGCACCACAAACTGCTTTTGGGCAGTTTATTGCAAGTATCATTATGATTTTAGGCTACGGAATTATTGCAATCCCCACTGGTATCGTTAGTTCAGAAATAACAAAAACACATGCAAACACAATTGATACTAATACCCAATCTTGTGGAAATTGTGCCACTGAAGATCATAAAGATAATTCTGAGTTTTGTTATAAATGTGGTTGTAATTTAAATTAAATGAAGTCTAATAATTTTGTAATTACAATTGTTGGTCCTACTGCAATTGGAAAAACTGCCTTAAGTATTGAACTTGCAAAGCACTTTAATTCTGATATTATTTCTTGTGATTCTAGACAATTTTATAAAGAAATGACAATTGGTACAGCTGTTCCTGAAGCGAATGAATTAGCAGCTGCCCAGCATCATTTTATTCAAAATAGAAGTATTTTCGAAGATTACAATGTAGGGTCTTTTGAAAAAGATGCACTTAGTAAACTAGATAAACTATTTATAAAAAATCCAATTCAGATTATGGTTGGTGGTAGTGGTTTATATATAGATGCAGTCTTAAAAGGTCTCGATTATTTCCCTGAAATAGACCCTCGAATTAGAGCTAATCTAAATACTATATTAGAAAAAAAGGGTATTAAAAACCTTCAAAACCAATTAAAAAAATTAGATATAGAAACTTATAATTCTATAAAAATCGATAACCCTCAAAGGCTAATTAGAGCATTGGAGGTTTGTATAGGATATAGAA
>Ga0228645_1000253_pt1 | contig 9763 bp, 13 predicted proteins | sample 57DmetaG_FD_190072 | JGI IMG/M metagenome (GOLD analysis project Ga0228645, IMG submission 190072) | Seawater microbial communities from Monterey Bay, California, United States - 57D | ecosystem: Environmental > Aquatic > Marine > Coastal | place: USA: California | collected 2016-11-06 | reverse complement strand
TTTCAACTGTGGGTGGAAAGGCTCCACTTTAGACTTTGTGAAGCATGTTACCGGGTTAACCTTTCAAGAGATAGTGGCGGAGTCGTCTAATTTTGACACAAACAACATCACCGAAATCACGACCAACAAGCCACCGGTAAAACAAACCACGGTACCGTCATTACCACATGACAGTATAAATTTACTAGACTCATCACAAGTGGAGTGGTGGTTGAGCAGCAATGATGATCAATCATCTAAAAAGGTCGTGAAAGATGCGCTAGATTTTATCCACAACCGGTTGATTGATTCCGCGATCAACAGACCAGACACCATATGGTTGAGCTTGACTGATTTTACACATAAAAATAGAATCGTACTACCATTTTACTCAACTTCAAATAAAATATTATTCTATCAGTCGCGAGCCATATACAATGAACCGGATCGTCCTAACTATCTGAGCAAGAGCAACAATGAAAAATCTATATTCAACATAAACAACATAGATTCAAAACTGGACAGCATGTTTTTGTTCGAAGGACCTATAGACAGTTGTTTTGTCAAGAATGGAGTCGCAGTTGCTGGTATCACAAATGGCCATTCAGAGGATCTAAACACCACTCAACGCAAACAACTTGATGATTTTCGATTATATCAAAAGATATGGGTGTTGGATTCTCAGTGGTTGGATGACACTAGTCTCAACAAGACAAAATTGTTGATTGAAAATGGTAACAAAGTGTTCATCTGGCCGGAGAATATAGGTCGAAAATATAAAGATTTGAATGAACTATGCATGGCGATCAACAAACCGGGTATAGGGTATAAATTTATTGAAAAGCACAGCCATGATTCTCTCAAAGCCGGTGTATTGCTACAAAATATTAAGACTAATCGTTAGATATTAAATAACTCTTGAGACTCTCTGACAGACTTCTGAGATCTTGAGCGATCCTTCCAATTTTCTTGGTCTCACTCCGAGAAATTTCATCAAATATAGTGTCACATGGTGCAGTGTTTATTTGAGAATTCAAAGACTCGGGCCCTAGCCCGTTCAAATAATCTATAAAGCTTTCAACTTCTGTCACCCAACCTTGTATCTGTTCCGCGTATTGAGCGTTCTGTTGTTTCTGTAACTCAGAAGCTGGATTTTCACCAGGAGCTCCAACGTTACCAGCCGGTACATCATCTACATCTAACATCGCCGGATCTGTACCAGGGTCAAGTGCCCCGGCTGCCGCTTCCGCGTCAGTCATTTCTGTTTCATCCTGTTCTGTAACTAAAACTTGTAAAAATCGCTCGGTAAATGTCTTCATATCGATAATTATTTATACCAGAGCATAAATATAATCGATGGATAACCAAGAAAAACCCGAAAAACCACCACCTGGAGTGCTGTTTGAAGATCTCGTACAATATGCAAATCAATACACCGGAGGGGCCCATCCCACTGGTAGGGATGTTGGAAGCAAGAAATTGACAGTGTTGGATCTGTTGAGAATGGGCAACGATCAAGACGACCAAGCACCTAAAATGTTACCACATCAAATGAGCTCTTTCATAGACAATTTAGGTGATGTGTATATCAAGTTACTGGAACTGCAACAACAAGTCGCCAGCGCGTACAATTCAAATATAACTAAAGACACTGTAAAAATTAAACAACGGCTAGTGAATGTTAACAAAAACTTGGAAAAACAAAAAAAATTAGTCAAAGAATGTGGAAAGTTAATTGACAAGTTGAGTCATTGATGGTATAATATAAATACCACCGTGTTACAAATAATCAAATCATTGTCAATATTATGTATAGTATCTTTATTAGTAGCCACTATATGCAATCACTTTTTTGCTCTAAGTTTTCAAGGGGTATTCATCCTCTGCGCAGTGGTTCAACTGGCGCTAGGGTGGTTTTTTAACACATATATTCAGTACAAGTCCACCTCACAATGGACACAACAACAAACAGAGCTCATAACACAGCTAGAGCAAGAAGCCACCATGGCTCCATGCGCGTACTGCGGAACCGAAAATCTGATACCGGTCAGCCCCACACAAGACAATGATTTTGAGTGTGTGAATTGTGGAGAACATAACGCGGTGTATGTAAACATCACAGTGGCTCAAAAAACAGTACCATTGGATGTAGAACCATACAGTGTTTCGAATCATAACACCTCGCTGGGTAATCAATCTTCAACTAAGCAAGCCGATAAAGAGTAACATGACCCCGGACAATACAAACCTCCCTAGTAATTTCAATCCATCCCGGAAAATAACCGAGCCTGTGACTATACAAGACATACAGAAAATAAACAACGATTTTTGGAACACACAAAGCGTGGATCTACACAGATGTTACACACATGGACATGTGTATGCGAACAATAGTAACAAAAAATCTTCGATAAATTTGATACAAGACATGTTCAGTTTGTTGAGAGGTAAATACGCAGAAGACAACGACCATTCAGAGCAAATAAATATAATATTTGACAATATAAAAAATAATCTAGAGTTAGTAGAAGGATTAACTGATGATGTTGACAAAAATTGTATATTATCTATAATACAAGGATACACTTTAGGGTGTTTAAAGAAATATGAAAAATAAAAAATATGGAGATACATTTATAACGAAAAAAGGTGAAACTATTGTGATGGACCAAGAGGAACTCGCCCGGTGGTGCTGTTTAGTTGAAGCGGTTGATATAATCGACAAAAAAGGTTCTCAGATTGGGTTGGACATGGCCAAAAACAACTGGGTGAAGCCTATAGCTATTCAAAAATATATAGACGAAAGATATGACACGATGATAGAAGAATTACAAAAGGATAGAGACAACTACCCACTCACTACATAATCATGTTATATATTGTAGGTACAGAAATTGACACCAAAGTTAAAAACACCCCAAACGTGTCATTAGTCAACAAGAATTTATCACCCATAAGACAGATACGATGGTTACCACCCGGTCATGTGTGGGAACTAGGTACTATCCGACCCACTAAAGATGCTGATACAGTAGATTATCATTTCTACTCAAAAACGAAACACGAGAGGTATGTTGTAACATTTAAAGACTGTTCTTCTGCAGATCAAGCGATAGCTGCAGCTCGTGGAGACAAGATCGTGGATGATGAAGCCGGAAAAAATATTGATTATGATGAAAAAATGAGCTACCTAAAAGACAAGGGCAAGCACATCTAATAATAGTCCCCGTACACCGCATCACCACCTCCATAATCACCATAATCGTAAATATCATTTGATGTTATTGTTGACCACGTGTCATCATTTTCCATGTAAGGGTCATATATCGCGTCTTCATCAACTTGTTTACTACCACCCTCTGGACGAACATTACCCTCAAAACTATAATCAAAGCGTTTAGCTTTGATCAACCAGATATAGTGACCCATCAATGGATTAATTTTTTGAATATCTTGATCCAACCGTTCTGTTATTTCATAGACACTACCACTTCTGGGAAACACTCGATCATTACCATATTCTTCTAGTCTGAATATGTCCCCAGCTTTAGGTTCAATCACACCTTGTTTTGCATCACCTGTACCTCCCATGGCTGAGTAAAAATTGTCAATATGTATATAGGCAGTGACTTCATCATCGCTAGTTATACCGAATTGAGATAATGTGAGTGCATTCTCATTCAACTCGATATACATGATCATGCATGTTTCTGTACCGAATGTCTGATCAGAATCCTCTCCATATAACGGGTCATAATTTTGTAAATCTTCAGTGGCTGATTGATACAACACCTCCGTACCGAACATGTTTATCTGTTCTTTGTACCATTTACTATAGTTCTGCCGCTCGTTGATATTTTTTGATTTATTTACAACTCTCAGACCATCATTAAACTTGAACACATTGTCCAGAGGCACCACCCCGGAACCTATGTCTATACAATCCGGTTTTTTAGTGACAAACGGTTCCGGGCAATATTCATCAGGATAATTACTCATTTTTCTATCACAAAATTGTTAATTGAATCATCCCAGTAAAGCTTGATACCAGTTTTACCTAAAAATTTAGGTTCAGTTTTAGTTAAATTTTGCAGATTATATTTTGGTATCATGTATTGTAAATCAGCATCATTCACAATCTCTTTGCCTCTGGGTTTGTTCCGTAAAATTTCTACTTTACTATTTAACGATGTATCCACCCGATCTCTTGCGGGTATCAAGTTCTGATGTAAACGCTGCGACCCAGTGTAACCACGTTGCTGCCGGGTGGTGGGTGTACCAACAACTTGCTTGGCAGTGTTGAAATACGTTTCAAATAGACGATCGAACCTCATGTATATATTTAGTGTAAACTCTCCCATCCGTCAGCTTCTAGGTCTGCTAAATCCATATTTATTTGCTCCCCCATACCAAACACCACCGGGACAGTGTCTATAGTCTTCCCAGTTTTTTGATTTTGATACAGACTCAATGGATTCACAAACTCTTTGACACCATAATCTAACTCACGTAATTTTAATGGTTTTTCGTTATCATCATACTGTTCCACTTCAAAATATTTATCAACAACGCTAGTCTCTAGTACTATCAACGACCATATCAAGCTCATCACTCGGTCATCGAAATAATTACCTGTCCTAGCTTTCCAAGTACCATTAGGGTATCTAACAAAATTTTTCAATTCATGTACCAACGATTTGTCAAATATGTTAATACATTTGAGCTGAGTCAACCAGTACCGCATGTTCACAACACCCTTGTATTTGGTGTTAGTATGCGCAATCACACCAAGTCGCTCTGCAGTTCGTCCTTTGACTGTGGGTGAAAAACTAACAATGTTTCGATAACCAAATTCATTTGCTAGATTGTCCACAACTTGAGCACCACAATTGTTTCGTTCTATCGCGGCTAGTGGAGATCCCCAGTGTTGTAAAATTTCATACACTTTTTTAGTGAATTGATAGGGACTTATGTTGTTGTTATGATAAACCGCCACTTGTTTGATGTTGCTCAGGTGTGTTATGTCTAATATTTGTATACAACTGGCATCTAACCCCACACCTTCACTCACATCCACACCAACCACGTATATATTGTCAGGATCCGGCTCTTCCCAAAGTAGATACTTACCGTCATCAAAAATAAACTCTGGATCATGGCATGTATTCTTCATGGTCTCGTACAATTGATCGTCTATGGTACTCTCCCCGGTCTGTAAGAATTGACATCCAAATTCTTGATCAAATGCTTCTTGGCTTCCCATGTTTCTAACCTGTTCAGCCTTCCACTCGTCATCTCTACCAGGAACTTCCCACCAATCTATCCTCGCATGTGACCAGCCGTTGGTGTTGTTTGTCGCACCTGTGTACAGTTTATGAAATAAATTCTCTGTACCATTAGGGGTGCTGCTGATGAAAATTTTACTCTTTTTGAAACTACTGATGATGGGGTACACACTCTTCCAAAATTCTTCAACTAGATGATTGTCAATGAACGCAAGCTCATCAAGAATCAAAACATTACAACTCTGCCCTCGAGCAGCAGTACCGGTGGTGGTGCTGATACCAATTGTTGTACCGTTACCCAGCGTCATGCTGGTCTTGCCATATTCTGTCACACCAGGTTTCAACCAGTTCGGAAGCTCTTCATATGCCATACGTACACGTTTGAATATTTCTATAGCGGTACCCTCTTTGTTGGCCACAATCAACACACGTTGGTCGTCATTGAAACAAGCGTTCCACAAAGCATACACTGTCATGAGTGTGGTCTTACCCACCTGTCTACTGGCTAACAATATGAAGAACCTATCATCACGCATCTTGCGGATCACCTTTTTTTGATAGCTGTGCAGCTTTATGGGATGTCTCCCTTTTTCGCTTATGATGTAAAAGAAATTCTCCGCGAAGTGTAATATATTCTTCTTACTCTTCTTGAGATCAGACATCATCTTCGGTGTCCACTCGAATTCCGCATCCGGAGTGGGTAAGTTTTGATTGCCTAGGTAGTATTGCCCTCGTTTGACATCGGTCATAGCCAATATTTACAACCCAGACTAAATATTTAAAGGATTAGTTAGATGGGTAAGAAAACGGTAGCGTGGTTTTATAAACAGTTGAAAAACTCTATGGTGGGGTATGAAGTGAATGGAAATCCCATGCAGAGAAAATTTACATTATATAATATAGCCAACACTCTGTATAAAAAGTATAATAAACAGAGAAAAAAACCGGGTGAACAATAAATAACAATATGACACGTGTAAACACTTTGAACGAAATCGCTGACATATACAGCGGTCAGTTGTTAAATGAAAATGAACAAGTTGGTAAAACACCCAACAAAGGAGAACTAGAAGATGAAAAGAAAGCTTCAAAATCTCCAACCAAAGACACCGGCCCGGAAGCTGCTGAAAATTACGACTCTAAAGTCAACGAAGCTGGTGCTGCCGGTAAAAGAGATGAAAAAAATCATTATTCCACCGGGAAAAGTGCAAATGAAAGTATAAATACTACCGACATGAGCAAGAAAAAATCGATTTTTGATAAACTTTACGAAGATGTTCTCGGCGGAGACGACGATGAACTGGACATGGGAATGGATCTCGGAGATGATGAATCTGATGAGTTTGGTGATGAAGAAGGTGGCGATGAAGTCACAGTCTCAATGCCTAGAGATGTGGCGCAGCAATTAGTTGACATGCTACAAGCAGAACTCGGAGATGAAGACATCGAAGACATCGAAGATACAGAAGATGACATGGAAGATTACGGTGATGATGATTCTGATTCCGGAATGTTTCAAGAAGGTCCAGACGTACAACATCTTGGAGATGCCGGACCTAAAGGATCTGACCTAGACAAAGGAAACCTCAAAGGTAAGAACAACAAAGTGCCTGGATCCGGACCTGCTCATAAGTCTGGTGGAGGTGGCTCCGGTAATGGCGCGCTCAAAGGCGGTAAAGCTGAACCATCTGAGCTAGGCGACAAATCTGGAGCACTTACTGGTAAGAACAACAAGGTTCCCGGAAAAGTCCGCGGAAAAGCACAAGAGCTTTTCGATTGATTCTCACACAAGTCTAAGTTTTTTAAAAACCACTCAATTGAGTGGTTTTTTTTGTGACTATTTTAAATATGTACATGACCATGACATACGAGAGTGACATCAACATTGCTACCACTAGAGACTTCTCTTTCTCTCCCAGTTTTGTGAATCACTGCAGAGACTCAACTTTACCAGTAGCTGTTGTGGGTAATGGTGGTAGTCTGGAGATGTTAAATAGTAAAACAATAGACATCATAAACGAAAGTCGTTTGTTGAGATGCAACTGGGCGTTCAACGATCCCTCAGACATTAAAAAACAATACACCATGTATTTTTCACAAGCGTATGGGAGCAGTCGAGAGAAAGAACTAGTCGATCAACTTGACGAACAGATTGAAAATAAAAAACTAGACATATTCAGATACCATATACACATCTTGTACAATGATGACCCCATGTGCTCTCTAGCTACACCAGGCAAGGTGCCCGTGTGGCCCACCACCGGTATACAAATGTTGTTATATGCAGCATTCAAAATGCAGTTACCCGCGTTACATGTAGCAGGCATAGACATGTACACTCACAAACGCCCATCACGCGTCATGTCAAAAGCTGATACACAAGAGTATTTGAAAAAATATGGTAAAAAATTCAGTTCCAGCCCGGACACCAGCGCTGGGTTGACCATGTTCAAAGAAAATCTATGTTTGGTATCACCTGCACAGTGGAGATCGTTCGTGAAATCTACTGGTGTGACCGAACATTATGTAGAAGTTGATGTGTTGATACTGATGTTATGTTTTGCCCACCTGATAGTCAAAAATATACCAGTTTATATATATGAATGTAATGTTTTACAACAAGTGTATGATATAACCAACAACAACATAAACATAATTAAAAATTATTTCACTCAAACACCACAAGCCTTGCATCAACCAGAAAAACAAAAAAGCAGTTACACGATGTGGAGATTGGTCAACCAGACGGTAGATGAGGTGCTCCCGGCATAAATACTCACATGCCAGACACAGACCCTGTTCCAAAAAAAGAAGTAAGACAATCATATTTGAACAAAGCTCGAGTTGATAAATTCAGAGTTGTTGTTCCCATGCCACAGATACTCAGAGACAGAGACACAAGAAACGTACGGTCCAACAAATATGTTGACAAAGATTCAATCAATTTCAGCATATACGCGATAAATGTCCCGGCCATATCTGTTGATTCGGTTGACACTAAATTTGCTGGACAGACTCCAAGGATCAGCTCTTTTTCTAGAACACCATTCGAACCGGTGGAAGTGAAATATGTGGTGGACAACTGGTACTCGAACTACTGGTTGTTGTACAGCTGGTTAAATCTGGTGCATGATGAAGAGACTGGATTGGTGAATGTCACCAAACTTGGCAGTCAGCAACTGGAAGACTACACAACAAACATAACTGTTGTGGGAATTGATGAATACAACGAGAACAAGATACAATACGACTTTTTGAGATGTGTACCCACCGAACTAGGGTCAATAAATTACAATTACCAAGAAACAAATGAAGTGGAGAGCACGTTTAAATTTAGATTTCATCAACTAAAAATAAAAATCATCTAGAATTTGAGAAAATGCGTCCGAAAAGGACTAAATACTTAGGAAGGAAAACATATTATGGCAAGAACAATTCAATCCCCCGGTGTAGAAATAAACGAAGTAGATTTAAGCTCACGTACAGTGTTCCCTGTAGGAACCAACATTCATATCCAAGGCTTTTCAGCCAATGGTCCTACAGACGAAACATTACCTGTATCAACTTTCAGTGAGTTTGAGACTATTTACGGTGCTCCAACTAATGCAGCTGAAAGATATTTCTATCATACAGTAAAATCAACATTCAACAGCCCGGCCAACATCATGGTCACCAGATTACCTTACGGTAACAAAAAAGGTGACACATTTGCTGACGAGCTGTACAGCGCGCTGGTGTTCCCAGTGAGTGGTAGTGACCACGTCGAGTCGCTCTCCGGAAAAGGTCTTTCCTCGTACAACGATAGTGGATCTACTCCTGTAGATGTACCTGACGGTTTTGGAAATGGTCAAGCCAGTCTTGGTCGTGTGAGTGTGAGTGACGAGTTACAGTTCGGTGCTCCAATGAGAATCGATTTGCTCCCAGGAGAATATCAAGCACTCAAAAATGGAGAAGTTGAATTTGTAGATGAATGCTTACACGGATTGAACACATCAGACGGTAGCGTAGTGGCAGACGCTAAAGCCAGTGGAGCTTTTCAGTTCCCACCAGTATATGATCAACAAGGAAATCCAAGAAGCTTGCCCGCTTTCAAGGAAGCGATCAAATATTCCGGAATGGTGCTAGTGAACAAAGCACAGTCCATGGTCAACACCTATTTCGAAGGTTATTACATCGCGGTTGGAGACAACAATCAATTCGCTATTGCGGATGGTACCGCCGGTAATGACGAGTTCAACTCGATCGAAGGAGTCAAAACATTTGGTAAATCTGGAAACTATTTCGATATTCCGGCCGAGAGAATGAATTATGAAACCAAAGCACACACAGTGACTGGCGCGCAAGGCAGCATGAGTGAAGTGTTTGAAAACATACCTTCTTTCGACATCGCCAACAACGAAAACAAAGACACCATCGGTATCGGAGTTTTCAAATTGCGTAAAAGCATTTATGCCACAGACTCAACCATGCTGGACTTCACACTTGATGAAGCTCATGTC
>Ga0228645_1000249_pt1 | contig 9883 bp, 7 predicted proteins | sample 57DmetaG_FD_190072 | JGI IMG/M metagenome (GOLD analysis project Ga0228645, IMG submission 190072) | Seawater microbial communities from Monterey Bay, California, United States - 57D | ecosystem: Environmental > Aquatic > Marine > Coastal | place: USA: California | collected 2016-11-06 | reverse complement strand
TAGGTAATTTGGTAACAATTCAAAGTTTCAAACCAATCTAAAAATACTGTTGCATTTTCTTTTTTTGGCGACAACCAAGAATCCGGAATCAATTGTTGAAATGCTTTAATATTAGAAATTTTTTCACAGCTTAAATCCGCCTCTTTTTCATACTTGATAAAGATGAGATCCTCACAAGGTAAATGATTAAAGTAACTGTCGTTGTTTGGTTTTAAATAGCGGACAATTTTTTGTAATTGCTCAAAATTATATTCTGTAGTTGTAGCCAATTCAGGATAGAAGGGCAGTAGTGTTTTTAAGCTACTTTTTTTGATAGAAATTGCAGCTGGAAAACTATATACTTGTTGTTTTTTGACATCTATTGGTACAAAATCATCAGCAAGACAAGTAAATCCATTTGCTTGTAATAGGGCCAGTGAGGTGCTTTTTCCATTTCCAGAGTCTCCTAAAAAAAGAATGGATTTTTTACCATTACTGACAGCTGATGCGTGAAACACACCCATCCACTCATGCTCTTCTTTTCGATGAATTTTTTGAATAAATTCCATAGAAAATTTCCCTTGAAAATAATGAACGTCATTATTAGTCCAGGCTCCAATTAAATTTTTATCAACAAAAAGGTAAATGAATTTGTCATGAATAAAAACTTCAAACTCGTTGTCAAAACTGGTAGAAGGTTCTATTGCTAAATGAGCAAATTTTGGATGCACAAGTGAACGCTCTTTTTCACTCAAATAAGAAACTTTAAAAATAAGATCATTGACTTTATAATATTCAATGATTGCATAGGATTCTGGAGTTTTTATCTCTTTGTGATATTTTGTTAATTGCTTCTCAATATTCTCTTTTTGGTTGTTTACTTTTTTCTGGAAGTCTAAGATAAAATTTTCAGCAGTATCTGTCGGAATACGATGTTTTTGAGATAATTCTTGAGCAATTTCTTTCACAGAGATTCCGCTGCTTAATTTTTTTAAAATATCAGCAGTTGTATCTTCTAAAACAACATATTTATTGCTATTTTCAAACCATGCAATTGTTTGGTTTTCGATTTTTTTGTACAGTAATTCGGATGTTTTTTTCATAAAAAAAATAAAAATAGTTATTTTATTATTTATAAGAAAATAAACTATGTAAATTTAAGTCAATAATTTAATTAACGTGATACTTTTTATAAAAAAAAAATCGATTGATATGTATTCTTTGGAATTTCTAAGCTCTTTTTTTATGAAAAATATAATTGATTTAGAAACAATTTTTGGTTAATTCTTTCTCCAGAAGAAAGGTGTAAATAAAATAAGAACTGTAAAAAGCTCTAGACGGCCTATTAACATCAAGAAAGAACAAAACCATTTAGCACCGTTAGATAAGTGAGAAAAATTATCGACAGGGCTCACGGAACCAATCGCTGGGCCAATATTTCCCAAGCTAGAAGCAGCTGCTCCCAGAGCAGAGATGAAATCTAAACCAAAAAAAGTAAAGATAACAGAAGACATTATAAAAATGAGCATGTAAATGATAAAGAATGAAATAATATTAAAAACAATGTTTTTGTTTACTGCTTTCCCATCATACCTTACTGGAATAATTGCATTTGGATGCAATGCTTTTTTAAATTCTAGAAAACTATTTTTTAACATTACAATATGCCTTACCACTTTTACACCACCACTTGTAGAACCGGCAGAACCCCCCGTAAAAAATAAGGCAAAGAAAATACCAGTTGCAAAGAAACTCCACATGGTAAAATCTGCAGTAACAAACCCGGTTGTTGTTACAATAGAGGTAACCATAAACAGAGCATGTCGGATGGCACTTTCTTCTCTACCAAAAACCATAGGATGTGCTATAGTTGTTTGTAAGTTTGGGTCTTGAAAGAAATAAATGAGCAGTGTAACGATAGAAGCAACAGCTATAATACCAAATAGATAATATGTAAACTCCTCACTACGAAAAACTTTCTGAATTTTTCCTTTTAAAGCAAAATAAGTCAATACAAAATTGGTTCCTGCTATGAGCATAAAAAATATAATGATATATTGAACCAATGGTAAATTATTATAAAAGGCAACACTATTATTTTTTGTTGAAAAACCGCCTGTACTCATTGTTGCCATTGCATGATTGATGGCGTCAAACCAAGTCATTCCTGCAAATTTTAACAATAGGAATTGTGCAAAAGTTAGGGTTACATAAATTAGATACAAACGTTTGGCAGTATCTGTAATTCTAGGATGTAGTTTGTCTGTTGAGGGTCCGGGTGCCTCAGCCATAAACAACTGCATGCCTCCAATTCCTAAAAGAGGAAGTATGGCAATTGTGAGAACTATAATTCCCATTCCACCAATCCAATGGGTGGCACTTCTCCAGAATAAAATTCCTTTTGGCATCGATTCGATATCTGTTAAAATAGAGGAGCCAGTCGTTGAATATCCTGAAATTGTTTCAAAAAAAGCGTTTGTTATATTTGGAATTACCCCTGAAAAAAGATAGGGAAGCATTCCAGTTAACGAAAGTGTCAACCATCCTAATGTTACGATTAAGTATCCTTCCTTTTTTTGAATGTTTGTACTTGTAGGTTTGTTAAAAAAATAGAGGAGTAAACCAATAATTACAGTTATTATTCCTGCACTTAAAATTCCCCATTTAGCAATTTCATCATGATACATACTAAAAGGAACAGCAATAAACATAAAGAACCCGTTTAATATAGCTGTAATGCCTAAAAAGCGAAATATTATTTTAGTGTTTAAAGTGCTCATTGCATCAATTAAATAATCTTTCAACCGTGTTTATGGCCTCTGGGAGTGAAAATACAATTACCTTGTCTCCTGTTTGAATTTGCATATCTCCTACTGCCATAATCGCTTTTTCGTTTCTAATAATACCTCCAAAAACAGCTTCTCTAGGAAATCGAAGGTCTTTGATAGGGTGTTCTGTTACTTTAGCACCGTCTTTCACTTCAAACTCAAAAACTTCTGCATCTATATTGTGTAAATTAGCCAATGCTAATATTTCTCCTTTTCTTATATGTCTGAAAATATTACTTGCAGCTATTAGTTTTTTGTTGATTAGAGATTCAATACCAATCGTTTGTGAGATGTCTATATAGTCCATATTTTCTACCAATGCAATTGTTTTCTTAACCCCTTTCGATTTTGCAACCAAACAAGACATAATATTGGTTTCAGAATTTCCTGTAACCGCAATAAAAGCATCCGTTTCTCTAATGTTTTCTTCTTCTAAAAGCTCGAGATCTCTACCATCTCCATTGATTACTAGGGTATCATTCAGTTGCTCTGCTAATACTCCTGCTTTTTCTTTGTTTATTTCAATAAGCTTTACCTTAAAGTTATTTTTGCAGAGATTTCTTGCGGTTTTTTTTCCAATACTACTTCCTCCAAGAATCATCACATTTTTAATATTGAATTGTTTCTTCCCAATGATAGGGTAGAGGTCTTTCATGCTGTAATTTGGGACACAAAAATAGACTTGGTCATCTTTTTGATATCTTGTATCTCCTCTTGGAATAATGGTTTGTGAAATCCCTTGCCTTTTGATTGCAATCGTAATAAAATCAACATCAGGAAACACTTGTTTTGCTTCTTTTACCGTTAAATCTAAAATGGGAGAATTACTGGTCAGAGGAGTTCCCATAACATTAAAAACGCCACTTTCAAAAGCCACTGTATCATTAAAAGAGGATTGGTCTAAGAGCATTTTAATCTCATTAGCAGCCAATTCTTCAGGAGAAATCATGAAATCTAAACCAAATTTTTTGAAATCAATTTCACAGTCGCTTAAAAACTCAGAATTATCAATTCTAGCAATTGTTTTTTTTGCTCCCAAAGATTTTCCAATAACAGCAATTGTAAAGTTAGTATTTTGACTATCGGTTACAGCAATTAATAGATCTGCAGAATCGATGCCAATTTCTTTTAGCAGTTGAATAGAAGTTGCGTCTCCTTTTTTGGTAATAATATCTAAATGGCTATTCAGATATTCTAATTTTTCACCATCAAAATCTATGATGTAGGTGTCTTGAGATTCGTAAGAAAGAAGTTTAGCCAAGTGAAAACCTACGTCTCCGGCTCCAGCTATGATAATTTTCATATGTTAAATATAGAAATATGTCTACAAAGATATAAAGAGTTTTGATGCAAATGAAAAGAAAAGGAAGTTTTCAGTTTCAATAGGGAGTAAAAAAAACTCTTTTTTATTTCTTTTTAAGTACAAAAATGCGAATCTCAACCTGTATTTATTGTTAATTTCCATTTTTGTATTTTAGATAGAAAAAAGTGAAGATGGAAAAAACAACGATTAAATCTTGGGCTTTAGATGACAGACCTAGAGAAAAATTAGTATCAAAAGGCAAAGATTCACTCTCAGATTCAGAACTCATTGCAATATTACTAGGTTCTGGAAATAGACAAGAAAGTGCAGTGGCATTGGCGAAAAGAATTCTACAATCTGCAAACGGAAACATCAATCAACTTGCTAGATTTTCTCTAGAAAAACTTACCTTTTTTAAAGGTATTGGACACGCAAAGGCAATTGCAATTATTACTGCGTTAGAATTAGGAAAAAGGCGGCAGTTAGAAGCTACATTAGAAAAACCAAAGGTCAACAGTAGTAAAGATGTATTTAACTTAATGCAACCCGTAATTGGAGACATTGAACACGAAGAGTTTTGGGTACTGTTTTTAAATAATTCGAATAAAGTAATCTCGAAAAGTCAAATTAGTAAAGGAGGCTTAACAGCAACAATTGTTGATGTGAGATTGCTTTTTAAAAAAGCGTTAGAGTTTGTATCTGTTGCAATTATTATTTGTCATAACCACCCTTCAGGGAAATTACAACCCAGTACTGCAGACAAACAACTTACTCAAAAGATTAAAAAGGCAGGAGTTACTTTAGATATTAAGCTCTTAGATCATATAATAATTACTGAAAAAGCGTATTTTAGCTTTTCGGATGAAGGATCTTTATAATTCGCAATTCATTAAATGATATTAATTTACTCACACAAAGTTACCCCCAGGGTTCGTTATATTTTTAAGCATATTCTTACAAGAATTTTGTCAATTCCTATAGACTTCACTACTAAGATTGAAGATTTTGTTGCTTACAATGGTCCTAAAATAACCTACACAAAATCACCTTTAGGAAATGAGTTTTTTGTCAAATGCAATGATTTACTGTATGAACAAGGTGTAAATGATATGGAGATTATCATTCAAAAATGGGATGATGTACCTTGTTTTTTTAAGGCAGGGCCAAAGTCTTTTATACCGTATGATATTTTTGCAGCAAGTTTCTATTTAATTTCTAGATATGAAGAATATTTACCCCATGTAAAAGACATTCACGGACGCTATACAGCAGAACAAAGTATGGCGTTTAAATATGGTTTTTTAGAAAAGCCAGTCGTTGATATTTGGGCTTATAAATTGTTAGAAATGTTACAGCAAAAATTTCCAAACTACGAGTATAAAAAACGTTCCTACGAGTTTATTTCTACGATAGATATAGACAATGCTTATGCATATAAGTATAAGAGTTTAGTGAGAAGTATAGGAGGTTTTTTAAATGATTTAGTGCAATTTAGATTGTTAAATATTTGGAATAGATTCATAGTAGTATCCAATATTAAAAAAGATCCTTTTGATACATTTCAGAAGATTTTAAATCGTAAAAAAGAAAAAAATATTAAAACTATTTTCTTTTTTTTAATTGGTGATTATTCCACTTTTGACACCAATGTTTCCCCATCAAAAACTAAATTTAAATTGCTCATTAAAGAAATGTTAGATTATGCTAGTGTAGGTTTGCATCCCTCTTATTTTACGATGAACAATGCCACCATGTTAAAAAAGGAAAAAGAGCGATTAGAAGGTATTATTAACATGCCAATTCAAAGATCGAGACAGCATTATTTGAGATTCAGTTTGCCTGAGACCTATCAAAATTTAATAGACTTAGAAGTCGAAGAAGATTATTCTATGGGGTATGCCAGTAATGTTGGGTTCAGAGCAAGTACCTGCACACCGTTTTATTTTTATGATTTAGATTTTGAAATTCAGACACCTCTTAAAATATTTCCTTTTGCCTTAATGGATACGACTTTAAATGATTATATGAAACTAACTCCAAGGCAATCTCTGGGTAAAATAAGAGATCTGAAGAATGAAGTAAAAGCAGTAGATGGTACTTTTATTACCTTATTTCACAACGAAAGCCTAAGCGATTATTTAAGATGGAAAGGCTGGAAAAGATTGTATGAATCAATGATTAAAATATCCATTTCTTAGAATGATTCAGTACGTTAAAAGACAGCATCTTGATGTTTCTAAATATGATCATTGTATCGAAAATTCGATGCAATCTAGGATCTATGCATATTCTTGGTATTTAGATATCGTTGCAGACCATTGGGATGTATTAGTGTTGGATGATTATGTGGCGGTGATGCCTATTCCGTGGCGCAGGAAGTTTTTTGTAAAATATGTATATCCTCCTTTTTGGTTGTTAGAGTTAGGTATCTTTTCTTTAGACGGAAAGCTAAATGTTCTGCCATTTTTTGATTTTTTATTTAGTGAATTTCGATATGTGGAATCTAAATTAAATAGAGATACGAATCCATGCAATAAAGAATCATTTTTAGAGAAACAAATACAAGTTTTACCTCTAAACTTAGAGTACGATTCTCTTATAAAAAATTTTCGAAAAGATAGAAGAAAAGATTTAGTAAAAGCAACGAAATCGGCTTTGAAAGAAAAATGGGGAGATTCTCCAGAAAAATTAATAACGCTTTTTAAAAATAATGTTGGTAAAAGAACACCAAATATTATAAACAGAGATTATGTCGTTTTAAAGAAATTAATTACGATTTGTATAGAAAAGAAAGTTGGAGAAATTCTTTCAATTTATGACAATAAAAGTAATATTGTTGCCTCAGGTTTTTTTCTAAAACATAAAAAGGAGGTTGCTATTTTGGTTTCTTCAACAGATTTTAAAAATAGAAAAAATGGCGCAAATACTTTTTTAATTAGTAGGGCTATTTATAAGTTTAACAAGAGTTATGAGGTTTTTAATTTTGGAGGATCTTCTATGAAAAATATTTCAGAGTATTTTTTGAGTTTTGGAGCATCTACTTCAAAGTATCAGTATATTAAATACAATAAGTTACCTTTTTTATTGAAACTTTTTAAGAAGTAAAATTGTTTGATGTAATATCTACTTTAAATATTTTCATAGGTTTTAAAGGAAAATTAGGCAATGAAGTTTCTATTTTTTTATTTATATAAATGGCGCACATTGTATTAGATACATGATATAAATTATCTTTATACTGTTTAGGGATTCCATCCAATATTCCTGCTAAAGTTTCGCTTCTTATTAATTCTGGATTATATGCGTAATCATGCCAAACTACAATAGAATTTTCTTTTAAAAGATGTTTAAAGACTTTTTCAGTATCATTTTTAACATAATCGTATTTATGATTTCCGTCTATAAAAATAACATCAAATTTTTTGTTTAAGCTCTTAAAATCATAAGTAAGAGAATCTCCAAATAGATGTGTGATATTTTCTTTTCCCTTTGAGAAAAAACCATGTAAATCAGCATATTTTTTTGGCAAACCTAAATTAGAAATTTCTTTTTCAGATAAATTTAAAGTATAACATTCTTTTGCTACTTCTGCAACATTTATTACGCTTTCTCCTCTCCAAGTTCCAATTTCAAAATAATTACAATTTGGTATTGCTGAGCATAATCCTTTTAATAATATGATATCTGTTGGCAAAGAACCACCTCCTAAAAAAGAAAATGTTTTTAAAGTTTTAGAAAAGTTAGGAATTATATCATCTAAATCTACAATCTGCAATTTTGTTTTTTTTTGGTGTTGATTTTGAACATATTCATTCCATCTTTCATCATTTTCTATAATTAGGTTTATTAAACTAGGTTTTTTTATCAACATCTTTAAACCTAAAAAAAGTTTATTCAATTTATTCATTAAGGATACATTTTTTTATATAAATAGAAGAACCATAAGCAAGAAAAAATACCTGTAAACCACATTAAAAAAGCAGATGTTATTGCTGCTCCTTTGATTCCATATACAGGTATAAGGTAGTAATTACTAAAAATATTAAGTACTAAAGCAATTGTTATTATGTAATAATTCATTTCTATTTTTCCTATGGATGATAATAAATTACCAAACAATCCTCTAAAAATTAAGATTCCACAAACGCCCAAAATCAAGATTAAAAAGCTGTCTGAATATTGTGTAAAATTGGCATCAAAGAGTATTAAAACTTCTTCAGAAAAGAAAAAGAAAAAACTACAGAGGGCTATACTAATTCCTGTAAAAAAAATCATATAGCTTTTTATATAATTAAATATATGCTTCTTATCCGCAATTTTTTCTGTGAAAGAAACATAATCTGTAGCAATAAAAACTTGAGGTAAAAAAAGGATACTTAATGGAATGATAGATACATATCTATATACGGTAACCATCTCAGGATTTGTCATTAGATAACCAACTAACAAGATGTCTATTATAAAAAGAAAATCGGTAACAACACTTGTTAAACCTGCATAAAAACCATATTTCCAGAATTTTAAATTGGTAATTTTTTTATTAATTTTAGCAGAAAAATTAATTTTTAGTTTTTTGATAAATAAAATGAAAGTTAGCGTTGGAGCTAGGATTAAAGCAGTAACATAGCCTTTTTCTTTTAAAAATAAACTGAACATAAAGACAAATAATACTAAAATAGTGTTGTAGGTTATTTCTATAAATGAGTATGATTTGTTGTTGTGATTTAATCTAAACTGAATTTTTATAATTTCTAACAAAAATACAGGAATTAGGACTAAAGATAGTATTGCTAAATAGTAATTTGTATTTTCGAATTTAAAGGGTATCAAAAAACTACTAACAATTACAATTGCGGTTATTAAAAAAGCAATTAATAATCCCTTTTTAAAAACATATACAAACAATGCATTTTTCTCTTCAGTTGAATTCAATAATGCCCCATAACGCACCAAACTTTGATGTAAACCTAAACTACTAAAAGGGATTATAAAAGCAATTATATTGTATGTAAATAAGATAATCCCTAGTTCTTTATTAGGTATTAATTGGAGTGCAAACCAAGAAGCGAGAAAAGAAAAAATTCTAGATACTACAGTTGATAAAAGAACATACATTCCTGATCTGTTTAAAAAACTTAATATGTAACTTTTTATAAGCTTCATTAAATATTTAATGCTCTATGGTATAAGTTTGTAAATGCTTTTGCAATGGCTTCTTCACTAAACAAAGATTTTACGTAATTATGCATTTCTTCTTTAGTAGCAATATTATATTTTTTATTGTAAAAATTTAGAATCTCTTCTTTTAATTTTTCTTCATCTTTTATGTCAATAAGTTTTCCGAAATTATCAGGAAAGTACTCTTCAATTCCTCCAACATTGGTCGAAATAACTGGAATTCCACAAGAGAAAGCCTCTAAAATTACACAAGGCAAATTTTCATAATTGCTGAATAAAATAAACAGATTACTTTCCTTTAAATTTTCAGCTATTTCTTCATGAGGTATTTGATCTATAAAAATTGTTTTTTTTAAATTAAGGCCTATTTTTTTAGCAAAAGAAATATACATCTCTGAATTTTCTCCAATAATTTTAAATCTGAAGTCATCAATTTCATTTTCTAATTTCTTGATGACTCTCAGAATTCCTTCAATATTTTTATGGTAGTTATTCATATTGGAGATATGGGTAAGCGTAAAAATATTTTCGCTTCTTTCTGAAGGATAAAATAGGTCTGTATTTACCACATTTGGCACTCTAAAGTAATTGCCTT
>Ga0228645_1000248_pt1 | contig 9900 bp, 6 predicted proteins | sample 57DmetaG_FD_190072 | JGI IMG/M metagenome (GOLD analysis project Ga0228645, IMG submission 190072) | Seawater microbial communities from Monterey Bay, California, United States - 57D | ecosystem: Environmental > Aquatic > Marine > Coastal | place: USA: California | collected 2016-11-06 | reverse complement strand
TTAATTTCAGGTTGGTGAGGGTTTGTTAAGCCTACAGGTTTCATTGGCCCCCATCTAAGCGTTTCCCTACCTCTTTCGGCCATGACTTCAATAGGTAAACATCCATCAAAATATGGAGTATCTTTTTCCCAGTCTTTAAATTCTGTTTTTTCAGATTCCAACAAAGCATCAATGAAAGCATTATATGTATCTTCATCCATTGGGCAATTAAGATATGCTGTGCGCTCTTCTTCAGTTTCACCTTTATCATAGCGTGATTGCATCCATGCTTTTGACATATCAATACTATCTGAAAATACAATTGGTGCAATTGCATCAAAAAAAGCTAATGATTTTTGATCTGTATTTTTCAAAATATTATTAGCTAAATTTTTTGATGTTAATGGACCCGTCGCAATAATTGTATGCCCCCAGTCATCTGATGGAAGGTTATGAATTTCATTTCTATCGATTGTAACCAGAGGATGATCAGTTATTTTTTTTGTAACTGAAGCAGAGAATGCTTCTCTATCTACAGCTAAGGCTGAACCAGCTGGAAGTGCATGTTTATCACCCATTTCCATAATAATTGAATTTGCAGCGCGCATTTCCCAATGAAGTAAGCCAACAGCATTAAATTCATCATCGTCAGATCTAAAAGAATTTGAACAAACAAGTTCTGCCAAGTCATGGGACTGGTGAGCAAATGTTTCAACTTTTGGACGCATTTCATGAATAACTACAGGTATTCCAGCAGAGATTATCTGCCATGCTGCTTCAGATCCTGCCATGCCGCCGCCGACAATGTGAATAGGTTTAATCATTATTTTGATATATTTCTATTGAGTAAAAAGAAAAGAGCCATTTTTATGGCTCATCTTCATTATATATTTTCATCTTTTTGTGTGACTTCTTCACCTAAGTCTTCTTCATCTTCGGTTTCTGCAATATACGCTACTGAAACAACCTTTTCACCATCCTTGGTATTAAATACAGTTACTCCTGATGAAGATCGGCCTTGTATTGATATTCCAGAAACTGGACATCTGATGGATTGCCCAGTCGATGTAGCTAGCATAATTTGGTCTTCTTCATGCACCGTGAATGCAGCAACAACTGTATCATCTCTTCTGTCTAAATTTGCAGCAGCGACACCTTGGCCACCTCGGCCAGAAACTCGATATTCATGTGCCGATGATCTTTTCCCAAATCCACCTGAAGTAATAATTAGTATCCAATCTTCTAGTTCAGATAATTCTTCATACCGTTCCTGCGTTATATCATTGCTTGGTATTTCGCCCTCTGAGATTGATCTTCGCATTTTAAAATATGCGGTTCGTTCTTCAGAAGAAGCATTAACATGTCTGATTACTGCCATAGAAACCACTTTATCTTCAGGAGCTAGTTTAATACCTCTCACACCTGTTGAGTCTCTTCCTTTGAATACTCTAACATCAGTTGTTGGGAAGCGAATTGCCTTGCCTAGGGATGTGGTAAGTAAAAAGTCATCATATTCAGTTGCAATACGCACATTAACTATAGAAACACCATCTGGTAACTTCATAGCAATTTTGCCATTTGATTTTACATTAGTAAAATCAGACAACGCATTTCTTCTTACACCGCCTGCATCTGTAGCGAATACAATTTGCAGATTGCCCCACTCTTCATCAGGTGCATCAATTGGCATTAAAGCTGCAATTGAAACACCTGGATCTATTGGAAGAATGTTAACAATAGCTTTGCCTTTTGCATTTCGACCACCTAGGGGTAAGCGCCAAGTTTTAAGTTTGTAAACCATGCCATCTGTTGTGAAGAAAAGTAATGCAGTATGTGTATTGGCTACAAACATATTTGTAACAAAATCTTCATCTTTGGTGGACATGCCTTGTATGCCCTTACCACCTCGTTTTTGCTCTCTAAATTCAGCTAAATTTGTACGTTTGATATAACCTGAGTTGGTTATAGTAACAACCATATCTTCTTTTTCGATAAGATCCTCATCGTCCATATCCCCAGCCCATTCTACTATTTCAGTTCGGCGAGGTACCGCAAATTTTTCACGTACTTCTTTTAGTTCATCTGAAATTATAGACATAATACGTTCTCTAGAGCGTAAAATTTCAAGATAATTTTGAATTTTACCTGCTAATTCTTCTAGCTCATCAGTAACTTCTTTTACCCCCATTGCGGTGAGACGTTGAAGGCGAAGCTCTAGAATTGCACGTGCTTGAGTTTCTGAGAGATTATACGTTTTATCTTCATTTAGAGTGTGGCTTGGATCATCTATTAAGGAAATATATTGAGATATGTCTGCCGCAGGCCAACGGCGTGTCATAAGCTTTTCACGGGCTTCCGCAGGATCATTTGATCCTCTAATGGTAGCAACTATTTCATCTACATTAGATACAGCAACAGCCAAGCCACAAAGTATATGACTTCTTTCTCTTGCTTTATTTAATTCAAATGCTGTGCGTCTTGCTACAACTTCTTCTCTAAAACCAATAAAATAACTTAAAAATTTGTATAATGTTAATTGTTCAGGTTTACCGCCATTTAATGCCAGCATGTTGCAACCAAATGATGTTTGAAGAGGCGTAAATCTAAATAATTGATTTAGAACCACTTCAGCTGTTGCGTCGCGTTTTAGTTCAACAACAACTCTAACGCCAACTCGATCAGACTCATCCTGAACATGTGAAATTCCCTCAATTTTCTTGTCTCTTGATAATTCAGCAATCTTTTCAATCATTGATGCTTTATTAACTTGATATGGAATTTCGTCTATAACTATTGCATATCGGCCACTACGTATTTCTTCTACGCGTGTCCTTGCCCTTATAATTACAGATCCACGTCCCTCATTGTAAGCTTTAATGGCTCCAGATCGACCAAGTATTACAGCGCCAGTTGGAAAATCTGGAGCTGGTACATATTCCATTAAATCAGAACTTGTTAGTTCTGGATTATTTATTAAAGCCAGTGTCGCGTTAATAACCTCTCCTAAATTATGGGGAGGAATATTTGTAGCCATACCAACTGCAATACCACCAGCACCATTTACAAGCATATTTGGGTAGCGAGCAGGGAGAACAGTGGGTTCAGATTCTTTTCCATCATAGTTGTCTTGAAAATTAACTGTGTTTTTATCGATATCTAACAATAAATATTCTGATGGTTTGTCTAATCGAGCTTCAGTGTAACGCATTGCAGCAGCATTATCACCATCCATTGACCCAAAGTTACCTTGACCATCAATTAAAGGCAATGACATAGAGAAATCTTGGGCCATTCGTACGAGAGCATCATATATGGCGCTGTCACCATGCGGATGATAACTTCCCATAACATCACCAACTGATTTTGCAGACTTTCTGTAAGATTTGTTATGCGTGTAACCATTTTCATGCATCGCATAGAGTATTCTTCGATGAACAGGTTTTAATCCATCACGCAAATCAGGTATTGCGCGACTTACAATAACTGACATTGCATAATCTAGGTAAGAGGTTTTCATTTCCTCTTCAATTGTTATTTGTGGACCATCGTATGTTGGTAATTCAGGCGTATCATCCGTTGGCGTTTTTATTTCATCAGTCAATTTATTTATACCTGCTATATTTTGTATATTTCATATCATATACTGTCATAAAGCGCAACTTGTAGTGCCTTATGAAAATTTTATAATTAATTTACATAAAAATTATTTTAATCAATCATTAACAATGGCTTATAGGAATATATTAATGTAAATAACGTTAAGATTTTGGAATAACCTCATATCCAGTTTCTTCTGGTTCATCATCCGTCATTTCGGAAGGGAATCCATCAGCCAATATACTTAAGCCAGTTGCATCTTCAAGTCGTCTTATTATGTTGGGCGACCACTCTCGAGGGCCATATCTTTTAATTCCATCTTCAAAAATAGTATTCAATAATGGTGATATTTCGAGTGGAACATTATGGCTTTCAGCTATATTTTGAAATAGACCAATATCTTTTGCTACCAAATCCATTGTGAAACTTATATCCCTTGAGCCATTAAGTATTACCTGGCTTTCAGTTTCGTGTACAAATGAATTACCAGAACTTATCTTAATTGCTTCATATGATGTACTTAAATTCATACCAGCAGCTTTACAGGTCACTAATGCTTCTGCGCATGATAATAAATTAGCAGTTGCTAAATAATTAGTAACAACTTTTAGAACTGATGCAGTTCCCAATTCGCCAGTGTGTAAAATTCTACGTCCCATTTTTTTCAGCAATGGCAAAATTGCATCGAATATCTCTCTTTCACAACCAGCAAAAATAGCAATATTACCAGTATCTGCACGATGACATCCGCCAGAAACAGGGCAATCAACTGCGGATCCTGATTTTTCGTATATTAATTTACCTAATCTTTTAACTTCGTTTTGATCTGTTGTTGACATTTCCATCCAAATTTTACCGGATGACATGCCTTCTAATAAACCATCTTTATCTTCCATTACAGACGCAGAAGCGGCTGGTGATGGCAAACAAGTAATTACTGCATCGCATGTTTCCATTAATACGCGATTATTTATACATGTTTTTGCACCAATATCTGTAAACTTTTCAACAAGATCCGCATTTAAATCACGAACATACAAATCTACATTATTTCTTAAGAGGGAACCTGCAAGCTTTCCACCAACATTTCCCAATCCAACAAAACCTATTTTCATTATTTTAACCCTTTAAATTTGAATTAAGGAAATAATAAAAATAGAAATAAGTCATATTAAAAAACGACATATTTAATGACGTAATTTGTTAAAAATTTTTTTGAACTGTTTAAATTTTAAAAGATCTTAAAAATTATATTTTAAAATGGAATATCATCATCAAGATCACTTGGGCTAGGCATAGATTGATTTGCCTGATCAAAAGAACTTGATGATGAGCTACTGCTAGCTCCACCAATATTATACGATGAACCCGAAGCATTTTCGCCTCCAGATCTTCCATCAAGCATTGTAAGTGTTCCACCATAACCTTGAATAACTACTTCCGTAGAATACCGGTCATTCCCAGATTGATCTTGCCATTTTCTAGTTTGTAGTGCTCCTTCAATGAATACTTTGGAACCCTTTTTTAAATATTGTTCGCAAATTCGAACAAGTCCTTCCGCAAAAATTGCTACAGTGTGCCATTCTGTCTTTTCACGATTTTCACCTGTATTCTTATCTCGCCATCTGTCTGAGGTAGCTATTCGAAGGTTGCAAACTTTCCCACCATTTTGAAATGTTCGTATTTCAGGATCTGCACCTAAATTACCAATTAACATTACTTTGTTTAATGAACCTGCCATATTTATCCTCGTCGAATCTCTAAAATTACATTGCTAAATGAAGCATAGTGTCTTGAATGACGAATAAAAGGTAAAAAAACTTAAATACTTATTTTTTTATAATCATTTTGAAATTCTATAAATATTAAGATTTTATAAAAAAACTATAGCTTATTATTAAAGTTGCCTTAAATATCACATATAAATTTAAGGCATAATTATGACTGAATTAAAAAAGATTGAAATCCGCGGTGCACGTGAACATAATTTAAAATCAATCGATGTCGATATACCTCGCGATAAGTTAGTAGTAATAACTGGCCTGTCGGGATCTGGAAAATCATCATTAGCTTTTGATACAATCTATGCTGAAGGTCAGCGTAGATATGTAGAAAGTCTATCTGCTTACGCACGACAGTTCCTTGATATGATGCAAAAACCTGATGTCGATCACATTTCAGGGCTTTCTCCAGCAATTTCAATTGAACAAAAAACTACTTCAAAAAATCCCAGGTCCACAGTTGGCACTGTCACTGAAATTTATGATTATATGCGTTTGCTTTTTGCAAGAGTGGGGACACCCTATTCACCCTCAACTGGAAAGCCAATTCAAGCACAGCAAATTTCTGAAATGGTAGACCGAGTGATTATGATGGAATCCGGTACACGTGCTTACCTATTGGCACCAATAGTTAGAGACAGAAAAGGTGAATATAAGAAAGAGTTTAAAGATCTTAAAAAACAGGGATTTCAGAGAGTAAAGGTGAATGGTGCATTTTATGATTTAGATGATGTACCTGAATTGGATAAGAAATTTAGACATAACATTGATGTAGTAGTCGATAGAATTGTTATAAAAGAAGGTATTGAGCAAAGGCTTGCAGATAGTTTCAGAACGGCGCTTGATTTAGCCGATGGGATTACAATATTAGAAATTGCCTCAAATGACGAAAACCCAGAACGCATAACATTTTCAGAGAAATTTGCTTGCCCAGTAAGTGGATTTACCATTCCAGAGATTGAGCCAAGATTATTTTCTTTTAATGCTCCTATTGGTGCATGCCCTGAATGCGACGGATTAGGTGTAGAATTATTTTTTGATGAAAGACTTGTAGTTCCAGATCCTAATTTAACATTATATAACGGTGCCTTGGCGCCGTGGGCGAAGGGTAAATCTCCGTACTACCGTCAAACAATTGAGTCGTTAGCAAATTTTTATAATTTTGATACGAGTGCTAAATGGTCTAATCTTCCAGAAAAAATTAAAAAATTAATGCTTTATGGATCAGCTGACGATGAAATAAAATTTAGATATGATGATGGCGGAAGAGTTTACGAAGTTACTCGAAAATTTGAAGGCGTAATTCCAAATATGGAAAGACGATATCGCGAAACTGATAGTAACTGGGTAAGAGAAGAGTTTGAACGTTATCAGAACAATAGAAGCTGTGGTTCATGTAATGGATTTAGATTAAGACCTGAAGCATTAGCTGTAAAAATATCAGGTATTCATGTTGGCCTTGCAGTTCAAATGTCAATCAGTGAGGCGTTAGAATGGATAAAATCTATACCGGAAAATTTATCAGATCAAAAAAATGCAATTGCTCATGCAATCTTAAAAGAAATTCGTGAACGTCTTGGCTTTTTAGTAAATGTTGGATTAAATTATTTAACTCTTTCTCGGTTTTCTGGAACTTTATCAGGTGGTGAAAGTCAGAGAATAAGACTTGCTAGCCAAATAGGCTCTGGATTAACAGGTGTTTTGTATGTTCTGGATGAACCTTCAATTGGGTTACATCAGCGTGATAATGGTCGCCTTTTAGAAACACTTAAAAATCTTAGGGATCAAGGAAATACAGTTATTGTAGTAGAACATGATGAAGAAGCTGTGAGAAGTGCAGACTTTGTTTTGGATATTGGGCCTGGTGCTGGCGTACATGGTGGCGATATTATTGCCAAAGGAACACCAAATCAAATAATTAAAAATAAGAAATCCATAACTGGACAATATTTAAGTGGAATAAAGAAGATAAATATTCCAAACAAAAGGCGAAAGGGTAATGGAAAAAATATTGAAATTATCAATGCATCAGGAAACAATCTAAAAGGTATAAATGCATCATTTCCATTAGCTACTTTTACATGTGTTACTGGAGTTTCTGGAGGCGGAAAGTCAACATTAACCATAGAGACTTTATTTAAAACAGCATCAATGCGTTTAAATGGAGCAAAACAAACTCCTGCACCTTGTGATGATATCAAAGGTCTTACTTATCTCGATAAAGTAATTGATATAGATCAACGTGCAATTGGAAGAACTCCAAGATCAAACCCTGCAACATACACTGGTGCGTTTACACCTATAAGAGAGTGGTTTGCAGGTTTGCCTGAGGCAAAAACAAGAGGTTATAAACCTGGTAGATTTAGCTTTAATGTTAAAGGTGGAAGATGCGAGTCCTGTCAAGGAGATGGATTAATAAAAATTGAAATGCATTTTCTTCCTGATGTTTATGTTGAATGTGAGACATGTAAAGGAAAGCGATATAACCGAGAGACTTTAGAGGTTTTATTTAAAGGCAAGAGTATAGCTGATATATTGAATATGACTGTAGAGGATGCTGAAGAATTTTTTAAAGCCGTTCCAAGTATTCGCGATAAAATGACTGCTTTGATGCGTGTAGGTCTAGGATATATAAAAGTAGGTCAATCTGCTACGACACTTTCTGGAGGTGAGGCTCAACGAGTGAAATTATCAAAAGAACTGTCTAAAAGATCAACTGGTAGAACACTTTATATATTGGACGAACCAACCACTGGGTTGCACTTTGAAGATGTGCGGAAGTTATTAGAAGTTCTTCATGAATTAGTTGAGCAAGGTAATACCGTAATTGTTATTGAGCATAATTTAGATGTTGTTAAAACTGCAGATTATATAATTGATATAGGACCAGAAGGTGGAGATGGTGGTGGAGAAATTGTTGCATCAGGCACACCAGAAGCTGTTGTTAATTCTACAGAAAGCTATACTGGTTTCTATCTTAAAGATATGATTTGAGTAGCATATAACTTGCCGTAATATTAAATATAATCTAATGCCGTATTCAAACTTAATAGTTTGTATTAGCTCTATTTTAATGTAGTTAGTAAAATATAATTTTTTATAACAAAATTCTCAATCTATAATCCGAGGTATATAATGCGTATTGGTCTTTATCCTGGAACATTTGATCCCATAACAAGAGGCCACTTGGATATTATTAAGCGTGCATGCGTTTTGGTGGATAAATTAGTAATTGGTGTGGCAATAAACAGAGATAAAAATCCATTTTTTTCACTTGAAGAACGTGTTGAAATGATTGAAAGAAATCTTTCAAAGTTTGAGCATAATGAAACAAATATAATTGTTGAACCATTTGAAAACCTCTTAATTGATAAAGCATCAGAAGTAGGTGCGCAAATTGTTATTAGAGGTTTAAGGGCTGTATCTGATTTTGAATATGAATTTCAATTAGTTGGTATGAATAGAGCAATGAATGATAGCATTGAAACAACTTTTTTGATGGCTGAAGAAAAGCATAAAGCAATTGCGTCTAGGCTTGTAAAAGAAATAGCTAGATTAGGTGGTGACGTTTCTAAGTTTGTTACACCTGGTGTTGAAACTGAATTAAAGGATAAATTTAAACATAAAACATAATTTTTACGCTTTATGTTTACTGTAAGTAATTCTAAATGAATATTAATATAAATCTAAAAAGGCGAAGAAATGTCAGATAATCAAGATCTTGAAAATACAATTATAATTGAACTAAAAGATGGACCTGTTCATATCACTCTACTACCGGATGTTGCACCTCTTCATTGTGCTAGAATGAAAGAGCTCGCAAGGTCTGGTCAATACGATAATGTATGTTTTCATAGAGTTATAGATGGCTTTATGGCGCAAACTGGTGATGTACAGAATGGAGATATGGAAGATGGTTTTAATTTAGGTTCCGCAGGAACAGGGGGGTCTAGTCTACCAAATCTGCCTGCTGAATTTTCAAAGCTTCCACATGACCGTGGAACAATTGGTGCAGCTAGATCAGCAAGTCCTGACTCAGCAAACTCTCAATTTTTCATAAATTTCAGTGATAATAATTTCCTTAATGGTCAATATACAGTTTACGGTCGTGTAACGTCTGGCATGGAGCATGTAGATGCAATTGTTAGAGGAGAGCCTCCCCATGCACCTGACAGAATGATTTCAGTTAAAGTTGCATCAGATTTATGATAAAATTACTTAAATTTTGCGTTATTTTGTTCTCTTCATTTTTTGCAAGCTCGGTTAATGCTGTTGAGCCAGAAAACATCATGGTAATTGAAGTTGAGGGTGAAGCTAATGGTGTAATTGAAATTGAATTATTACCAAACGTTGCACCATTACATGTTGAACGTATTAAAATATTAGCAAGAGATGGCTTGTATAACGGTGTAGCTTTTCATCGTGTAATTGATGGTTTTATGGCACAAACTGGTGATGTGAAATTTGGTAAAATTGAAGGATATAAGCGCCGATATGCTGGCCAAGGGGGATCAAATTATCGGCGCTTATATCCTTCAATTTT
>Ga0228645_1000245_pt1 | contig 9974 bp, 6 predicted proteins | sample 57DmetaG_FD_190072 | JGI IMG/M metagenome (GOLD analysis project Ga0228645, IMG submission 190072) | Seawater microbial communities from Monterey Bay, California, United States - 57D | ecosystem: Environmental > Aquatic > Marine > Coastal | place: USA: California | collected 2016-11-06 | reverse complement strand
ATCTGTTAATGGAAACAATGGTAGCAGCGCTATTACTTTAAATATTGAAAACACCACCATAACTGCTAATTCTGCGGTCAGTGGTACAGCAGGTGCTGGTGGGGGTGCTATTTGGACGAAAGCTGCCAATGGCTCTTCCAACGTAGGTTTGAAATTGGTTCATGTGACCATTGATAATAACAGCCATAGTTCTGCTGCTAAAAACGGATTGGCTTTTGCTGGTGGAGGTTCAGCGTTCACCAAAGTAGAAATTTATAACTCAATCATTGTCAATGGCGATGATTTAGCGCAAAGAGCTGTTAACTGGGCTAAAGCCAAACCTTTAAATATTGTAAACTCTATACTAGGCGGTAGCAATGCTGCAGGTACTGCAGTTGATGGTGTTGCTGCGAATGATTTTTTGGACGATCCGTCATTTAACAACCAAAAAGGCAAGACAGCAACTGGCGCAGGTTTGGCTAATGATTTCATATGTTCAAACACAGGTTCACCAGTTATTTATTTAAATGATGGTGGTCTTGCAATTGATTTTTGCGATATTTCTATCTCTGACATCAATTTGCCTTCAACCGATCAAATAGGCTCTACTCGTGACGCAATCCCAGACGCAGGTGCATATGAATATGGAGGTGATCTTAGCGATCTTTTTATTTTACCACTTAATTTGAGTGATTTTGAAACAACTATTTTGACAGATCATTCTTATGAATTCACCCCATTGATTAGTCAAGATTTATGCCAAGGTAACGCCTATACAATTCGTGTGACTAAGGAGCCTCAACATGGTACTTATACGGTTGACAACAATACCATAATCTATACCCCCAACACCGGTTTTGAGGGCACAGATAGTTTTGCATATGTGGCAAACAATGGACTAGATAGCAACGAATCCACGGTTACCATCAATGTCTATGGAACACCCGATATTAGTTTTGTATTAGATAAATCCCAAATTGGAGAGCATGACACAGCAACAATTACTGCCACGCTAAATCATCCCGGAGCCTTTGATATAGAAATTGATTTGAGTAACACAAGTGGTACTGCAACCACAGATGACTATAATTTTACTACTGACGGAAATATTTTCACTTTAAAATCAGGAGAAACTTCTGCAACGATTTTAGTCAAAGGAGTAGAGGATGGTATTACTGAGGGTGACGAAATACTAACCATCACACCACAAGTCACCAATGCCAACTTAATTTCAGCCCCTTCATTTTCAATTGATATTTTGGATGTTGTTACCAGCTTTACACTCAAGGAAGACATGTTTGTTGGCTTTAACAATGCTTCTTTTGCATGGGGCGATTACGATTTGGACGGTGATTTTGATGTAGCCATTATGGGTGATAAAGGCAATGGTCTAGAAACGCTGATCTATAGAAATGATGAGGTCAATGGTGTCCGACAGTTTGTAGACACCAACCAAAACTTTGAAAAGATTGGTTATGGGACTCTCAAGTGGGTAGATTTAAACAAAGATGGATACATCGATTTGTTTGTTTCTGGATTAAGCCAAACAACTGGACTGCCAACTTCTATTTTATATGAAAATAAAACAGATGGTTTGGTTCGTTTTTTTGAAGAAAACACTACCTATAATTTTCCTGATTTGTTAGAGACTCAGATTGACTTTGGAGATTTAGACAGTGACGGTGATATTGATTATATCATTTCTGGATACAATAACAATGAGCAAGCCGTTTCGTTTATAGGTTATCAAAATGCCAATGGGTTTGAGTTAAATAGCACACCATTTAATCCATTTGTTGGTGGGGATTTAAAAATATTTGATGCAGATTCTGACGGTGACAATGATATAATTGCCTCAACAGGAGCCACTCAAAATTCATTTTTGAGTAATTCGCAAAGCTTAAAAAAACCAAATGGTTTCTTTCAAAAACTTGAATACCTTATACAATCAAAAAATACGGGTGATGAGTTACAATATATGACCTTAGGGGGTAATGATGCTGTGTCGGTCAGTAGCAGTACATCATCTTTAACCAACTCATCCATGGCTCGAAAAAACGGGGATTTTACTATTGGAGATTTTAATAACGATGGTATTGAAGACGTATTTATTACTGGTGAAAATTCAAGTCAAGTTGGGGAAAGTACTCTTTATATGGGGTCTCTTTCTGGCGGAGTTGCCGTATACAATGCTTCTTCCGAATATACATTCCCCGGATTAAAAAACGCATCCTGTCAATGGGTTGACTATGACAACGATGGTGATTTGGACTTGTTTTTAGCTGGACTCAAAACAGGCGAAGGAGTAAAGACCTATCTATACAAGACAGAAATCACCAACAAAAAAAATGTAGCTCCTGAGAAAATAACAACATTAAGCAGTGAACATTTAGGTAATGGAAATGTACAATTAAGTTGGGAAGCCCCCTCAGATGATTTTTCAGCGATCCTTGGGTACAATGTAAGACTTGGTATCACACCTGGTGGAGATGAACTTTCCTATTTGTTGTCAGACACTGAAACAGGAAGATTACTTGTAAATCAGACGCCTTCTATTTTTAATACTTTTTATAAAATACAATTAGACCCTGGGGTGTATTACTGGTCAGTACAAGCTCTTGATAAAGGTTTCAAGGCGAGTGAGTTTTCAGAAGAACAAACGTTCACTTTAACTTACGATTGGAAAATTCTAAATCAAGGGGGAATTGAAAATAAATCTATTCCTGCTCGCAACACACCAATTTTAGAGTTTTTAGATTTGGACAACGACAATGACTTTGATTTGATTTATGGTCAAAGTGGAAATGGTTCGAAGGTTTATTCTTACAATCAGGGCTATCTTCTTCAAAACAATAGCTACAGCTTTAGTCATGGCATTCAAGATTTTGAAATTGGAGATATAAATAATGATGGCAGTTTAGATGTTATTGGAAGATTAGGAACAACTCAAAATCAGTTGTATATGTCTGGCCTAAACTCAAATGATGTTAACGCATTGACAAATAGAAACTTTAATACAAATGAACTTTTTGAAAGGAATCAAAAAGTAGCAGATTTAAACAATGATGGGACACTCGAAATCATCAATATCGGAATAACAAGTGAAAATGAATATTTTGCGCGTTTCAATATGTTTAGATCTAATCTCGAAGAGAATCAATACAATTTTACGACACAAGATATATCATCAAACTTTAGTGTTGTCAGTCAAATGTTTGCGCCATCCTTTGATATTGGGGATTTCGACAATGATCAGGACGTAGATGTCATCATAAGTGGGGACCTAATTTTTGGCGAAAATATTACCAAAATTTTTGAAAACACTACGGTTGCAGGCTCAAATGAAATCACCTTCGTTGAGACAAACGATAATATTCCAGGAGTAAAAGACGGCTCAACAAATTTTATTGATTTTGACTCTGATGGTGACTTAGATATTTTGTTATCTGGAAAAGATAATGTTGATAATGATGTTTTCGATCTTTATCTGAATACAGGGTCAGGTACATGGCCAAAAGTAGAAACTAATCTTCCAGCCATGAAAGAAACTCAATTGGATATGGGTGATTTTAATGGCGATGGTTTGATGGACGTTTTGATTTCAGGTACCACAAGTTCTGGTAAAATCACGAAACTTCTTGAATATGCTGTTGGGCAAGGATTTGTTGAAAGTAATTACGATTTGACAGACTTTATTGATGCAAAATTTGGCTTTGGTGATTTGGATGGAGATAATGATTTGGATTTTGTTATTTCAGGAACTAATCCATCAAACAATCAACCAATATTTAGAGTCTATTTAAATTTTAGATCAGAATCTGCAGATGTAATTGAGGGGCAGAGCAGTCAAATCCAACCTTCTTCTCGTTCATTATCAGTATTTAACGTACAGAGCCAAGAAATTCAGACTTCATATGTTAAAAACCAACCTCCATCAATACCTAGTACTCCGTCGGTTTCTTATCTTGAAGCTAACAGTTCAAAAACTATAGTGGAAATCAACTGGAGTGCTTCCAATGACGACACTACCCCTAATACTGCTATTTCTTATGCATTAAGGCTAGGAACTTCCCCTGGAGCTGAAGATGTTATTTCTTCAGGATCTAGTGATAACGGTTTTAGAAAATATGCAAGAAAAGGGAATGCTGAGCATAATACATCTTGGAAAGTAGCTCTTGAACCAGGTACATATTACGCAAGTGTTCAAGCCATTGATGCTTCATATACAGGCTCAGAGTTTTCGCAAGAAAAAATATATACTGTCAACCATGATGGCACCCTTACCCTCCAGAAAAACATTCCTGGTTTCAATATGATATACCCTAATCCTGTAAAAGATTATTTAAACTTAAAATTAGATAACAATGTTAAGGTTGTTGAATATCGTATACTTGATCTTTTAGGAAGAAATCACAAAGTTAACCTTAATAAGAAACAAGAAAATGTATTTGATGTTCGCCAACTACAAACGGGTTATTATGTGTTAGAAATCAATTTAAATAATGGATTCAAGGTGCGAGAGAGATTTTTGAAAAAGTAAGAATTACACATTATGTTCCAAAAATATTATACTCACCTCAACGTTCTCCCTACTCCCTTAGTTAGGGTTATTCCTAACACCCTATACTCATTACCATACAGTTTGAACATCTCTCACAATAAACTTTGAGAAATTCTGTGATTTTTTAGTGTTTAATGTTTTACTACCATATTTATTGATAACTCAGATGTTCCAACATAGGGAATTACATCTTCACCCACGAGGGACGAAAGTTAGTTAGTGGGAAAGACATCGGATAGTAATCTGTAGGATTGAAATAATATCCAAACATAACGGATGAGGTTTCTCCGGTAGGGTTAAAAATGGTTATGGTATAATGTAAATATGGGGGAATCAAACGGACTGGTTTACTGAAATCTATAATTGAAGAATGATATCATTCATTAACAGATACACAAATCTGTAAGGGGATTGGTGTATCCAATTAACAATAGATTGAATAACAATGAATGGTTAATGGAATGTTGAGGTTTCTTTCAACTCACAATCTCCAAAGAATACTATTACTGAGAAAAGGTGTTCTCTCACTTACACGAAACCTCATTCTGTCAGACATAAAGAGATTGTCTTAAATTTTTCAATCGATGTATTGTCTGTTTGGTGATATTATTTGTCTACTCTAATAAAAGTAATTTTTTACATTATTTTCAATCATTTACTATTGTACCATTAAATTTATTATTAATCTAAAAAAAAGTAAAAATGAAAAATTATTTAAAGAAATTTACCACTGTTCTAATATTGTTGTCAATTATTACAACAATTTCTTCATGTGAAACTGATGATTTATCAGTTTCGAATTTGTTGTCAGATTCAGATTTAGTTCAACAAATTAAAAATTCTGATTTAACAGAGATTAATTTTAACTCATTACCTCAATCGTCAAAATCCACAATTGTGAGGAACTATGTGTCAAATGGAAATTCACTTAATAAAAGTTTTGAGTCACCATCACTTGGTTATAAGGTCAATCTTGTAGGACAAGGTAGAAAAGTAGATGTATTCTTTAATATGGAAGGTAGAGAGTTAAATGGAGAAGGAGAAGATTACACTGATTCTTGTTGGGTATATACTTACCCCATTACTTATGTTATGAGTGATGGTACTGAAATACTGATTGAAGATGAAAACGATTACACTCAAGTAGAGAACTGGTACTCATCTAACCCGAACTTAGAACCAGGATTTAGTTTTGTATTTCCTATAACTATTCAATATGGAGAAGGACAATCCACAACCATCGGGTCTGAAGAAGAATTAGGTATGTGGGAGGAAAACAACTGTAATTCAGGAGAAGATGAAGGAGAAGATGATGGAGAAGGAGAAGATGATGGAGAAGATGAAGGAGAAGATGATGGAGAAGGAGAAGATGATGGAGAAGATGATGGAGAAGATGATGGAGAAGGTGAAGATAATGGATAAGGTAAAATTGTAATTCACGAGGTGGGGATTAGATTATTTTAATCCCCATTTTTATACACTTATTCAATTTAAATCGTTTATAAGTGTAGTTTATTAAATTTAATTATTAAATATTTTAAAATGAACATTGAATTTTATCAGAAAAAGAAATTATATATTCTTCTACTATCCTCATTTATTCTAACTTTTATAATCCAATTCAATGGAAAAGATTTAGATGAGTTAAATACTTATTTTTTTTTGGGGTTTTTCACTTCACTGATAGTAACTATTTCTATTCCTTTAATTAATATCTATCTACAAAAATTATATGTTAAAGAAAAGGTTACATTAAAGATTATCTTTTTCCTGAATATTGTAGTTATCGTTTTAATACACTTTATATCTATGAAAACTAATGAAATATTTTTTTTAAGGGAGGGGGGACCTGAATCAGAGTATTTATTACAAGATGTGGTGAGGTTTTCGTTCTTTCAATATAACTATTCATTCTTATTAGGATATATAATCTATTTTTTAACTTATTTTTTTGATTTTTTCATAAACCAAAAAAAGAGAAAGAAGGATAGAATTATTGTTTATCACAGAGACAAAATTTTACCCATAAAAATGAAAAACATATTTTTGTTTTATATTGAAAATAATGTAACATATGTTTTCACATCCAAAGGAGAAAAATACACATCTAATCACAATTTAAGACAACTTAAAGAAGAATTAGATTCAAAGTATTTTTTCCAAATAAATAGACAAACTATATTGTCTAAAGAAAGTATTAAGTTAGTAAGTCCACACATGAATAGAAAATTAAAAATTCAAACTTCAATAGAATTTGAAAAAGACCTTATTGTTCCTAAATCAAAAACCTCAGAATTTATAAAATGGATGGAGTTCTAAAGAGGTTTTGGTTTATACGAGGTTTTTCAAATCCAAAATAGTTTAGGATGTTATTTGAATATCCTTTCTTTACCAACCATATCCTTTATGTTTTCAATATGTTGTTTTTGGTAATCAGTATTCTCACCCAAAGAAACTAATTGTTTTAGTGTATCTACAACCTCTCTTTTATTGGTGTATTGGGTAGGTTCATTTTCTTTTTTAATCAAGTTAAGAACCTCGAAAACCCTATGAGATTTAACTAAATAAGTTCCCTTTGGAACATAGTTTATTTCCTTTAATTCACAATCTCCAAAGAATACAATTACAGAGAAAAAAGGAATCTTTTCAAATTGTTTGAGTGTTTTTCTTAACTCATTTATATGGTTGTTGTTTTGTTTTATTGGGTTGTAGAATTTATACTTTCTTTTTCCATATGAAAGAACTTGAGTCCAATTTGTATTATTTCTACTCCCATAAATCCATCCACTAAAATCCTTAACCTCAAAAACAATAATTCCCTCAGAGGTTACTAAAACCAAATCTATTTGTGAGAATTCACCATTCTCTTTTTTAATGATTAAATCGTGATAAATGGTTACTGGTGGAATTTCACTTTTTAGTAGTTGTAAAATCAAAAACAATTCTGAATTTGTCCCTCTATTCAATGATGTGACCGAACTAATTAGTTCTCTTTCTCTTTTTCTTTGATATGATTTTATAATATAATAGATTATAAAAAACCCAATTACTATTGATATTGTTATTGTTACTTCCACATCGGTAAAATACTAAAAACTATTTTAACACCCTCAACATAACGATATTACCAAACACTAATTAGTGTATCATTTTCCATAGAGGAAAAAAATTGAATCGATATAAAAATGAGTAAGACCCCCATTTTGGAAAAAAGTATTTCCTTAGAAACAATTAAGGTATGGGTGATTATGAAAGAGAGTGTAGTTACAACTCTAAGTTGTGTTCCTTTTAATCTTAGAATAAACTGATACAGTAAGCGCCGATTAAATTTATCTTAATCACCAATTCTTATCCGCACGTGCAGGAATCAATAATACTTATTTATCTGTGAATTAAATTATCACAATAATAGCGTACACTTTCATTTGTGAGTGTTTTCATAGCGATAAAATATAGGTTTTATGCGGCATGAGGGGTGTTGCTGCTATAATTTTAGGGTATAGATAGGTAAACCTTAGAATTATGAGTATTTCAATATTATATACAAGAGTTTCGAGCGTAGATCAAAAAACGGATCGGCAAAGAGTAAAAGAAAATGAATTTGATAAAGTTATCGAAGATAAATGTTCGGGAGCCATTCCAATTTTTGAAAGACCCGAGGGTTCAACCTTAAAAACCCTAATAGATCGACAATTGATCAAGTCAATTTCTGTTTGGCAAATTGATCGTTGCGGTCGTGACCTTAGAGATATTATAAATTTTATTCATTACACCACTGAGAGAGGAATCCCTGTAAATTTTTTATCGCAAGGTCTATGCACACTCAATGAAGACAAAGAGGAAAATCCAATCTCTAAAATGATAATATCAATTCTTGGAGTGGTCGCTGAGATGGAACGAAAACTTTCAAAAGAACGTCAACGTGAGGGTATTGAGTTGGCTAAATTAGATCCAACAAAATATCTTGGAAGAAAACCTGGATCTAATGAAGGCCCAATTAAGTTTTTATCAAAACCACAAAATAAAAAGGCGTTAGACTTACTCAGAAAAGGATATAAAAATATTGAGGTTGCTAAGATTACGGGTCTTCATGTGAATACTATTACTAAAGTTAAACGTCATTTGTAATGGATACCTTTTTCACAATTTATTTTTTTGTTGTTGGAGGGTTGTTCATTTTAAACTTGATATCTGTGCTAATTAAATTCTTGACAGGTGACGGTGAAGACTGGCAATTTCATTTGGCAGAGGATGTGTTGAACTGGTGTCTAATGTTGTATCCAATTAGAAAGAGAAAACCACTTCTTACTTTGGTTGAGGGTAAATCCAATCTTGCGGGGGAATATTGTTTCTACAACAATACAATCACTATTTACAGGGATAACAATGTCATACGTAGAGAACTAATCAATACCGTCATCCATGAGTATTTTCATTATTACCTGATTACATCAGAGTCAAAATCAAAACTCTACCATGATCAATTGGAACAATTCTCATTAACGCAACACCCACAGGAAATTCTATGTAACACCATGGGTGAAACCCTCACAAAGGTCTATTTGAAAAATAATTAAAAACTGTGGTTAGTTCACAAACGGCACAATACCCCAACAGTCATTGTGCCAATTAGATTGCAAACCAAATCCTGATTCATCATATAAAGACCTAAAGTTAAGATCATAAGAACTAAAGTTCATCGATCCATTCCAGAATCTCTTTTTTACGACAAGATTTATCATTAATTCTAAACAGAGAACGATTAATCGATTCTCTTATAAATTGTGATTTGGATTTTTTCTCTTTTACTAATGTTTCCAAAAGTGTAATGTATTGATTGGGAGTTAGCCGCAGTGAAATCATAACGTCTTTTTTCATATCTGAATAGGTTTAATAATAAATAGTGTATTACACAGAAAAACTTCCTTAAGAATTTTAGGAAGTAAAAAATTATTAAAAATAATTTGGAATTTACATATGTCATTTTATATATTTGCCCTATGAAACATTCAAAATTTGTAAATCTCGATTACCAAAGTCTAACTGACTTGTTTAAGATTAATAAATCAAAAAAGTTAACCAAGATCGAGGTTAAGATGAAAGATGACGTCAAAAAAAATGATCATCTTAATTCAGGTTTTAAATCTGATTTTGACGAACTTGAAGATAAATTGCAAAAGGTTTTATCCTATTTGGATGAGAACAAAGAGGTTTTCAGTCGATTAGATGAATTAGTTAAAGATTTTGAGCAGCATCAGGTATTAATGAACCCTACCATTCATGTTGCGAGGACTAAAGACAAAAAAACTGAAATTGAATATTTCACAGCTAAGACATTTTTTCCGTTAACAGGTGGCAAAAGGAAAGAAGTGAAAATTCATTTGGGACGTGCGGAAAATTACAATTTTGATACACAAAATAAACAAGCTAAAAT
>Ga0228645_1000241_pt1 | contig 10011 bp, 18 predicted proteins | sample 57DmetaG_FD_190072 | JGI IMG/M metagenome (GOLD analysis project Ga0228645, IMG submission 190072) | Seawater microbial communities from Monterey Bay, California, United States - 57D | ecosystem: Environmental > Aquatic > Marine > Coastal | place: USA: California | collected 2016-11-06 | reverse complement strand
TTATTTTAAATTTGCTGTTGACACCAACCACATAATCCACATACTGAAAGTCCTATGATTACTAAAACTATGTTCAAAAACCTAATCGGTCAAGACGAGGTAAAGCGTCAGCTTTCCTTTTACGCTGAAGCACAAAATTCTACTGGAGTTGCACCATTTCTTATGTTGAGTGGGGCAAAGGGCTTGGGTAAGACTGAATTCGCCAAGGAGTATGCAGCCACACTAAAAAACAAGGATGGTAGCAAACGCCCATTCCTTGAGATCAACTGCTCCACCATTAAGAATGCCAACGCATTTTTCGAGCAGATCTTCCTACCTATCGTGATGAACAACGAAGTCACAGTTCTATTGGATGAGGCACACATGCTTCCCAAGGATTTAGTTAATGCTTTCCTCACTGTATTCAACACAGAGAAGGGTAACTTCAAAGAGTATCATCATGGTGAACAGATTTTTGCTTTTGATTTCTCTATGCAGAGCTTAATCTTTGCTACTACCGAACTAGATAAATTGTTTGCTCCCTTCAAGGATCGTCTGACAATTGTAGACTTCAAGCCGTATACAGTGGGTGAGTTGGCTGATATTGTTGATTTGGTTTGTGGCGAGATTGAGTTTGATGATGGTTTACTCAACGAGATTGCAGAAACAACTCGCGGCAATGCTCGCTCCGCAGTCAAGCGTTCTAGGGAAATTATGCTCTACTGCGAATCAAACAATAAAAAGGATTATACAAACGACGATTGGAAGTCAATATGTTACACCTTGGGGATCAAGCCTCTTGGTTTATCTAACATTGAGATTGAGATATTGTCAATCCTTAAAGAGCGCGGCAACTGTTCATTGCAAATGCTCTCAGCCGTTACAGGTATGAGTCGCACAGCAATCCAGAAAGAAGCAGAACTCTATCTTCTCAAACGTGGTCTAATGAAGATCAATGGTCAGCGTGAGATAAGTGGCAAAGGTGTAAACGTATTAAAAGATATTTAGTATTTTATTATGTGTTGAGCCGTCATTCCTTCGGGAGTGGCGGCTTTTTCGTGCCGAATTATATAGTAACCAAATAAGCTTGACAATTTGTATTATACCAAATATCAGTGGGAATCCGTACCAAACCAAATAAAGACTTAATAATATACCAAACCAAAAAAATTAAATGAGACTGTATTGAGACTGAAGTTTTGTAAGTTGTTGTATATCAAGGGGTTACGGGATCGCGGCCGCCCCCGCCCCGCAAGTCATTGACTTACAGGGACTTATGGGATCAGTAGTCTGGTTCGTCAGGCAGGTGATCGAAGTGGTTGCAGGGGTCACGAAACCCAACATCTGCATCGGGGTAGGCAGCTTGAGCCTCCTCAATGGTGTCGAAGTTATCGACGAAGCGTTTGCAGGTTTGACCCGCAAGCACTGAAGACTCAGGGTATTCCCCAAACTCATAGACGGAGAAGCCCCCATCTTTCCCATTTTCTATTGTTTTGTCCATAACCAACAGTATGGTTATTTTTTTGTGGTTGTCAATAGATTTTTTTAAATTTATTTAAATTTGTAAGTCGTTCTATATTAACGAGTTGCGTGTCGGGGTGGGCCCCAGCCCCGCAAGTGCCTGATAGTCAAGCACTTACGAATTTAATCGTCAAAGATCAAGTGAGGTCTGTCTTTATACCAAACTCTAATCATCGCAGAAGTCCAATTCTTAGGCTCGCTTTCAAGCCAAGAGCGCGGCTTCTTTTCGTAAAGCTCAATCTCTTTAGCCACACGAATTTTTTTCTCTTGTTCCGTTTCTTTTTTAAAGGGTAGTTTCATTTTAGTCTAATGGTTTTTTGTGTTTGGTTTTACGATTGTATTTCGATCTGTCAAAAAAAGGGCGGGAGGGCAAAAGCCCCTGCCCCTTGCGAACACTTTTCAAGATGTCCCGAAGATTAAGTTTTGGAGGAATTTGTTTTGCCATTTTCGCGAATCCTGTTGAGGCATCCTATTTTCGAGCGTGGTATCGAAGCGTAAGAATTCGTCTTGCAAGTCGGCTTCGGTCGTGGGCAATTGCCCAATTTGGTCGGTTGGATTTTTTTGTTCACAGATTTTTTTTATTATATTATATCGTTCAGTAGGTTTCATGGTTGATTGTTATCATTAAGAAGATTAAGAGGGTTAGAATTATTATCATTTTGTTAGCCTATAACAAAACCAGTTTCATCCTTCTTGGCAAGTCCTTTTTGCACAAGTCCAACAATTTTATTTTTGCCGTCCAAAAAGCGCAAGTCAGTTTCATCGCCATTAACAACTTTAACAGACTTCCAAGACTTTGGAAACTCATTGCGAAAGACTGCTGCGACATTTCCACCAAGCTTGAGAACTAAGTCAACCAGGTTGTCATTGCATTCACTACGCGAAAAGGTAAGATGGTAGTTACTTGGCATTTCGCCTTTGAGATATTTTTGCATGCGGGGAAAAGACTTGGTATAATCGTAAAATTGCACGTCGGGATACATTTCCATAAGCGAAATCTTTTTTCCGTCCGATTCAACCTTTATGCTTTCCCAAGGCAAGTCACTTGTTAAGTTGAGACGAAAGCAAGGCTTCATATCTTTTTTTGCGGAAAGCTTAACAGCGTTGCCAATCTCTTTAGCAAGTTGCCAAGTAAAAGCATTTTTATCGGCAAAGAATTTTTGTGTTTTTGCAATGCGAGATTTTTGAACATTCGACATCGCGCCACGTCCAGCGGTGTTAAGACAAGCGGCGGCGCATCCAGCAGAAGCGTGAGCGCAAACATTTTTGCCAGCTAAGTTAAAAGGCGCAAGGTGTAGACCAAAAGTAGTCCATCCAAGTTTTTCGCCTTTGATTGTTTTCGAGTTTCCGTTGTTTAGTAGTTTAGTCATAAAAGCATTATCTGAGAATTAGCTGCGCAAGTCAAGCGATATTTAAAATAAATTAAAAAAACTTTTCAAAAAAACCTAAAGAAAAGACTTGACAAGCTCAGCAACCAGCGCGTAAAAGAAGTTGCGTAAGTCGTTGAATATCAAGGACTTGCGACGCGGGGGCGGCCGCGGCCGCGTAAGTCGTTGATTATCAAGCACTTACGAATGTCAAGCAGAAAAAGAAAAGCCCCACCCCGAAGGGTGAGGCGGCAACCGTTAGGAAGCGTTAAGAACCAATTCGCCCTCAACTGGCTTCGCGTGAGCCGCGAAGGTGTCAAGCACGGAGTAAAGAGAGCTTGAGCGGTTCGCGGTGTTGAGGGTGTTGCCACGCCACACGTTGGTAAAAGCGTTTTGCAACGACCACAAGTCGCGAGCCTCGAAGTTTTCGTGTTCGGGCTTGTGCCATTGCGTGAAGATGTCAGCGATTTGCGTCTTGCCACACGCGCCAGCTTGAAAGCCGCGCAGGATTAAGTCGTGAGCCACACGATCATCAATCTCGGTTGACTTGTAGGAGTCAATGCGGTTGTCCGTAGTAGTCCAAGACTCCATAAGTTGACCAATCGCACGTGAAATGATTTGCGGTAAGTCGCGCATGATGTGAGTAGTATGGCGGCGACCAAGCACGATCTCGTTAGAGAAGATCAAGTTGGAGCAAACGAAAGGCGCATCACCAGCAGAGATGCCAGCGCGGAAAGCCTTATCGTGAGAATTGCGAAGACACATAACAGTGCCAACGTCATCGCCATGCTTGCGACCTACACCCTTGACTTGGAACAAGCCAAAGTAGCGTTGACCATAGCGGTGCAACGCGTGATGCTCATTCACGATCTCAAGATCAGTGTTGCCGATAGACTCGCGGAATTGACCAACCAAAGCATCGTGAGCAATAGGAGTCCAACGATCAGAAGCGTCGGGAGTAGAGACAGCTTGAACCTCAGAGAAGTCGCACTGTTTTGATTCGCACACGTTAAGGCGAAGGAGTTCTTGATTTGCAGGGTGTGTATTTTCGATGTTCATAGTATTAACTTTATATAGTATTATTATTTAATTGTGAGATTACATCATATGAGAAAATCAATGTGGTGTCAAGCGTTTATCAAAAAAAATAAAAAATAATTAGAAAAAAAGTTAGCACGAAACTTGAGCCCCAGAGCAGTTAAAGTTGCGTAAGTCGTTGAATATCAAGGACTTGCGACGCGGGGGCGGCCGCGGCCGCGTAAGTCGTTGATTATCAACTACTTATGGATTTTGCACCCTGAGAGATTAACATGAGCGAGTCGAGCAAAAAAAACTGGATCGTGAGAGTTAGTTTCAAAGTGGTCACACTTGTAAGGATTATAGCTAACATAAACTTCGCACTTGTGTTTTTGTGTGCTGTTTTTTATTTCATAGCCCTCTATAAAAGCGTGAACATTTTTTCTTTTTTCTTTTAACACTCTTTTGCGTCCAGCTTCAGAAACACGAAACGAGGCGTTTTTAAGCACGATAGAAGTAGCGTGGCGTTTGACTCGCCAGCCTTTTTCTGTCTTCTCTTGAACCGAAAAACATTTTTTGTGCAGGTTTCTGTATACTCTTACTTTCATATTACCAAATGGTTGATTCAATTTCTCGGCGATGCTCTTGGCTTATCTCAATGTATTGTCTGAGGTCTTCCAAAGTTTCAAAACGTTTGAGCTTCTCTTCATCTTCCATGCACTCTACTACAATGTCGCCGCCGTCTTCGTAATGTTCGTAGCAGTATGAATTTATTTGATCGATTGTCATTATAGCTCCTCCCATCCAACTGATTTGCACATTAAAGTTGTTGGGTGTCCGTTACAATCACGGATCTTTACCACGTCGCCCACACTAGTTGAGTGAAACGTACCCATTGCCGAGCAGTTCTCCCACAGAGCCAAAAGAATTTTTTCGTGTGTTTTGGTAATAAGCTCGGTCGGCGCGTTGGTGACGTGAAACAAAAGCTCAGCAAGTTTTGACGGAATGTGTGGATATTCGATATGCTCTACGTTTAGCCGAACAGAGAAAACACATTTGCGAGCGACCTCCCATTTCTGGACAAAAGGTTCATCTTTGCTGCGGTGTAGTGATAAGGTTATTTTCTTCATGTTGATATAATGTATTATTTTTTGTGATTAGTCAAGGATTACTTTGCATAAGACGCATCGTAACCATTTTCTTCTAAGATTTGAATAATTGACGGAGATAGAGCAAAAACTCCATCGTAGTCAACCAACTCTTTGCCCTCAAACCAAAGACCTCCTTCAGCATACCATTCTCCTCCTCCTGTTTTTTCATCGTACATTTCAAATGAGCCATAGTTTTTGTTTGGCTGTACATGCACGGATATATTCATCTGCACTCCATTTTCTTCACGGATTGTTCCGAATGAGTTTTCGAGGGCGAGGTCTTCAGTAGTTGTTTTTGTGATGTTCATATTAGTATAATGTATTATTTGATTCGGCGAGTCAACCCCTTTTTTAAAATTTATTTAAATTTATTTAAATTCGTAAGTTGTTGATTATCAAGCACTTGCGGGTCTGCGCTGGCCCCCGCCGCGCAAGTCGTTGACCACCAAGGACTTACAGAACTCTTAATCCATATAGCGAAAAGCCGCCTTACCCGAAACACATAAAGGGTAAGACGGCACACACACGTTGCACACGACTACAACAAAAGAAATTTAAGCCGCCTCGCCCTAACCACAAGACGAGGCGGCACACACACACACGTTAACCAATAACGCTACACAAGTTTAATTTTTTCGATTCGGTTTTTATAGAAGGAGCGGATGCCGCTATGCTTCGCGCCAGTGGCGTAAGAGTAAGTATTGAACATATCACCCATGTCTTCAATGAAGTTCATGTCAATGACATAAGAGCCGACAGTTTCATCAGACTTTTTCTTGTAGGTGATTTGAGCCATATTATTCTTAGCGAAAGCGCGACGAATAGCAAGGCGAGTTTTTTGGATTGGATTTAGTTTTAGGTTTTTCATGTTTTCTTTTCTCCGTTTTGGATTTTCGATTGTTAAGATTATATTAAATCACAAAGTTTGAGCTTTGTCAATAGTTTTTTTAGATTGGTGCGGATATAACCTGTTTCAATTGGTTGGCGCTCTCGGTCTTTCGACTCATTTCCGCTTGGGTGAACCCTTTAGGCGTTTAGGTCGAGCGTTCAAATTCTCCGCTTAAAATGTTAAAGAACGATTATGTTTTACATTATGTATTGTTTTGGGCATTAGTCAATACTTTTTTGAAAAAAAATAGCGCCAAATCAAATCGAACGCAAATCGAACGCAAATACAAGACAAATAGCGCAAACGCTTAATACTCAAGCAGTTATGTATGTTCCCGAAATGAATTTTGGGAACCTCTGTAAGTTGCTGAGTATCAAGGACTTACGCGCGCGGGGCGGCCTCGGCCCCGTAAGTCGTTGACTGTCAAGGGCTTGCGCAACCCCTTAGCGGAAGTCGGCGCTTTCACGCTCCTGTTGCTCGCGCAACATATCGGCTTCGAACTCAGCGAACTCGGCCTCGGACAAGTCAGCCCAAGGGTCAAAAGAAGAATCAGAGAAGGAATCAGTAGTAGTCATAATTAAAACAATAAGAATTTTGGTGAGGTTGTCAAGCGTTTTGCGAAAAAAAGATCAGAAATCTGACATTCTTTCTTCGCGTTCCATCTCATCCCAACGCTCGTAGTAACTTACAGATGCTTTGAGACCTTTGTCCAGTAAATTTCTAGATTTTTTTGCTTTTGGTCGCTCTTTGGATTTTCAACGCGCTTCCAAGCTGACCCGCCTCCGTTCCATATAAAAGCAATATGTTTTGCATTTAACTTTTCACCATTACGTTTGATATACTTTTCATAGTGACGAAAGATTCCGATTGCGATATTATGGGAAGTCAAGCGGTTTGACATTTGCTCATGTTTTATATTCGTGCCATAGATGCGATTATAATCAGCCAACATGATTGGTCTGATCTGAAGAGAGCCTAACGCTTTTTCGCTTTCGTTATAAGCAGAAGGATTGCAATTGCTTTCCACTTTTTCTAAAGCAGTAATTAAATCAGTTAATGTCGCGCCTTGTGCAGCTGATATGCAGATGGCGAATGTTAGTAAGATTAGTTTTTTCATAGTGCTGTTAGTTTAATTAATTGATGCCTATAGTATGGTTATTTTTGTGTGGTTGTCAAGATTCTTTTTCTTTTTTTTAGTTGCGTAAGTTGTTGTTTATCAAGGGTTTGCGCGGCGCGGGCGGCCCTGGCCCCGTAAGTCGTTGATATCCAAGCACTTACATGATTGCGTTGATCGCAACCCCTGAGACAGTGTCAAACATTTTTTGAAACCATCCAATTTTATTTGCGATAAAGTAAGTGCAAGCCGCGACTGTCAAGCAAATTGCAGTTGTTTTGTCAATAGTTATTTTCATTTTATTTTTTATAAACAGCAAAAACAAAGCCAAGCGCGATTGCGCCAAGCATTACGATCTGAGCGAGCATTCCCAAGTATAAAAAGAAAGTTTCCATTATTTGATTGCGTTGTCGATTTCCTCGAAGCGTTCCCATGTTGCTTCTTTCGTTTGTTGAGCTTTGTCGTCGAGCTTAAGCCCGACAAACATTGCCAACCCAAGAATGAATCCAAAAAACACCAGAGTTAAAAGTTCCCAAATTTTCATATTATTACCCTTGTTTAACAAAAATCATTGTGTAACCATCCGAAAGACGACCATTTTTAATGTTATTGACGTGCTGAAAGCCTTTAGAGATTAACTCTTTTTGTTGACGCAATACTTCGTCGGTTAGAATTGATGAGACTTTAATTTCTTTTCTGATTTTCATAACGTTATGAGGGTTAGCCGTTGATGTTGTCGAGGCGATCGAGGGATACCACAAACTCGCCGCCATCTTCATCGCGGATGAAAGCGAATCCATTAGCAGAATCAATCTGTAAGATATCGACCGACTGAGCCAAGTCGAGGGTTGCGGTTGTAGCGATTGTGTTTTGTGTGTTATCCATATTTTTCGTTTATTGGTTAATTTGATTATGCTTACAGTATAGCTATTTTGATGCGGTTGTCAATAGGTTTTGGAAAGTTTTTTCCATTATTTTTTGCTCAGTGCGACCATAGATTGCGCCCCAATTCTTAGCGGGAATATTAGGATATAGCTCGCGCTGTGTGTTATAGCTGGACTGTGTGAGGTGGTCGATTACCGAATCAATTTCTTTATTTGTTATCATGCTTACAGTATGGGGATAAAAACGAGAGAGTCAAGCGATTTTTTAAAAAAAAGTAAAAAAAAGTTTTTTTAAAATTGGCACGGAGTTTGAACAGCGGTTTTGTAAGTGCTTGATTGCCAAGGACTTGCGCGGCGCGGGGGGGCGCCGCCCCGTAAGTCGCTGATATTCAACGACTTACGAAGTTGGCTAATGCTTCTGGTCGACAACTTGGTTGCCGAACCAGATCATCCAATCTTGACAAGGGCGGGCGAACTCGTAAGCCGCATTAAGGCCTTCGCGAGACTTCGGAAAGTCGCGGACTTGTTCAAGCATTTCGCCTGAGTTAGAAAAATCTGCGGTGGTTACTGTGTATGTTTTATTGTTTATCATGTTATATAGTATGGTTATTTTTGTGCGATTGTCAACTGTTTTTGGAAATTACTTTCAAGTTTTTTAGCCACGCCCTCGCCGTAGACTTTGCCCCAACGACTAGCTTTGATCTCAGGGTACAGCTTGCGCTGCGTGTTGTAACTCACTTGAGTGAGGTGGTCAATGACGTTGTCGATTTCTTTATTGCTTATCATGTCTTACAGTATGGCTAAAAGTTGGGGCTTGTCAAGCTTATCGTAAAGTTTTTTTAATTTTTTTACCCTCGGATAAATCCAACCGAAGATCTGATATGACCAAGAACGCCCATGTAAAGAACAACGCTGTCAGTTGTGCCGACCAAGGTTGCACGTAGCTCTGTGCAGCCACCGTATTTTTTGCGCTCGATTTTTATTTCGCCTTCATTGCGAAGTTGGCGAGCGTAGGTAAGAAAGTTTTGAGTGTGGAATGTATTATTGATCATGCCTTACAGTATGTATAATCTTTTGCGACTGTCAAGCCTTCAGATAAAAAAAGTAATTATTTTTTACGTTTACCCTACCCTATTGTTAAACAAATGCGTCCAGAGAAACACAGAACAAGCGGGGGGGAGGGTTTTCTCAATTTCCCAACTTATTTTCACCATTCGAAACAACGGCGTAACGTCCGCGCAAGTACCCCCCCACCTTTTTGGGAGAATCGCGGCACCTGCTACCTAGAGAACAGATAAAAACTCAAAAAAAATCAAACCCTCTTTTCCTCAAACCTTAATGTATGCTCTCCTAGTATGCTAAAGTAACGAGTTTCAACTTTGTTTCCTTTAGAGAGATTATCGAAAGCCGTAAGCACTTGCAAATTCCAAGGCACATGTAAACCACAAAAATGGGGATGAATCAAAGGAAAGATATGATCTACATGGTCATCTTCGGCGCTGGCGTATATTTTTTTTATTTTTTCTTTATTAAAATCAGAAAGGTTTATATTTGCTGTTCTGTTTCTTTTTTTTTGTGTTTTGTCGACGTAGTATTCTTTATTTTTTTTGTAATGAGCCCGATTTGATTTGGCGGCTCTAAGTCTTTGTTCTTTTAACCATTTATGGGAAACCCATCTTTCTTTTTCCCCCCTGTATTTATAAAACACAAGACTTTTATCAGAGGGGTGCAAATCTCCCATTTTATACCTCATTTTTCCCTAAGCCTTTCATGTTCTTCCCTATGGCAATTAGCACATAACAAAATACAGTTTTGCAGTTCTTTTTTAATTCTTTCTAATGACCACCCTCTCATACTACTATAATTAACATCTTTTATTGTGGGGTCAATATGATGGAACTCTAATGCTGCGTAGCATTTGTCGTATCCACAGTGTTGGCAACAACCACCAAGAAGTTTGATGGCTTTGATTCTTTTGTTTTTGCCATCTTTGGCGGTTCTTTTATTGTGACATTTTTTGCATTTTTGCTTTTGGCGTGGATAGAAGTTGTTTGGGTCTGTATCGCCACAATCTTCACATAGGTGTGGC
>Ga0228645_1000233_pt1 | contig 10194 bp, 8 predicted proteins | sample 57DmetaG_FD_190072 | JGI IMG/M metagenome (GOLD analysis project Ga0228645, IMG submission 190072) | Seawater microbial communities from Monterey Bay, California, United States - 57D | ecosystem: Environmental > Aquatic > Marine > Coastal | place: USA: California | collected 2016-11-06 | reverse complement strand
GGCTGGAGTAAACAAAGCAAATGGACAACCATTATTTTACGACACAGATAATAATGTGACAACTATTTTTGATACAAATGCTCAACAAATTCTTTCAGGTAAATCACCACTTGCAGATTTTGATGGAGGTATAAATTTATATTTTAGATATAAAAAATTTGACCTATCAACAGACTTTTATTACAAAGTAGGAAATTACATTATCAACTATATGGAAAACGATATGCTGAGTGATGGTCAAAATGCAGATGCAAATCAAAGAGTAGATGCTTTCAATTATTGGAAAAATCCTGGAGATACAAATGTATTGCCAAATCCAATTTACGGAAATGAATCAAATCAGACTACAGATAGATTTTTACAAAAAGGAGATTATATTCGATTAAGAAATTTAACTGTAGGGTTCAATGTTCCTCTAAAAAGTGGACAAAAAATCAATTCTATAAGATTATATCTACAAGGACAAAACTTATGGACTTATGCTCCGCATTTCAATGGAGACCCTGAAGTTGGTATAGGTAGTGGAGAAACAGATAATAGTGTTGGATTTGGGAATTACAATTTATATAGTTATCCACAGATTCAGTCTTTATCATTGGGTGTAGACATAAAATTTTAATTTAATTTATCATGAAAAATTTAATAAAAATATTTTTAATAGCAATCGGTTTTGTTGCGATTCAATCCTGTGACGATGATTTAGCACAACTCCCAAATGATTCAGTATCTCCTGATTCATTTTACAAGACCACTTTAGATTTTGAAGCTGCAATAAGAGGAGTTTATAGCGGTTTCTTAAGAAGTACATATTACGGTGGAAGTTTTTTAAGTAGACCAGATATAATGACAGCAAATGTTATTTTGGCTCCAGCTGGTAGACGAAGTAATCAATCATTCTATGAATGGAGACACACACCTAATGCTGCATGGAATTTAATGGGCAGCGGTTATATTATTACAAATAGAGCAAACCTAATTCTAGAATATATATCGAATGTAAATGATGTCCAATTTTCAAACAACATCATTGGTGAGGCAAAAACAGCAAGAGCATTAGCATTATTTGATTTATTAAGAATTTATTCTAAAATTCCAACTCAAAGTTTAAAGGCTAATGAATCATTGGGAATGCCAATAATTGTTGAAATAGATCCAACCATTCAAAAACTTAGACCTACAGTCAAAGAGTCTTATGATTTTATAATATCTGAACTTGAAGAAGCAAAAAACTTAATTAATGAAGACAATGGTACAGGAAGGTTTAATAAAAACACAGTAAATGCACTATTAAGTAGAGTTTATCTTTATAATGGCGATTATCAATTATCTGTTGAAGCTGCAAATAGCGTTAGTTCTACAGTAGCTACAAGATCAAACTTTCCTCAAGTTTGGGTTGATGGAAGCGAAGATGGTGTAATAATGAAAATAGATCAAGATAGAATACTTGATGGAATTGGTATTGGAACTCAATGGAGTCAATCTGTAGATGGTAACGTAATTCCAGAATACGTAATGGGGTTTGACTTATATAATCAATATTTAGATACTGATATAAGAAGAACAAGCTATACCCAAGTCTTACCTGATTCAGACGGTAATATTTATAACGCTGTAAAAAAAATGTTTGGAGAAGCTGGTCAAAATAATGGTGTGGTTGATGTAAAAATTATAAGAGCATCAGAGGTATATCTAAATAAAGCGGAAGCATACGCAATGCTTGGCCAGGATGGTCCTGCATTAACGGCATTAGACGCTGTAAGATCCAATAGGTACAATAATTTCTCATCTGGCAATGAAACAGGGACTAAATTATTTGAAGCTATAAAACTTGAAAGAAGATTAGAATTATTTGCAGAAGGACATAGATTATTTGACTTAAAAAGATGGAATGAAGGAGTTACAAGATCTTTGATTAATGGAGATTTCTTTGATGGTACTGGTTCAGCTGTGTCAGCGGAGTATTCAAGCTTACCTGCAGGAAGTTATATTTATCAATTTCCAATACCACAAGCAGAAATTAATGTATTCCCAGAATTTCAACAAAATCCTGGATACAATAACAATTAAAAATGAAAAAAATGAAAAATTTATATTATTTAATAGGAGTAATACTAACTATTGGTTTTACTTCTTGTGAGGATGAAAATTATGGTGTAGAAGTAAATAATTTTAATGGTAATGTAGCTTATTTCATCAGTGGTAAAAAAGATAATTACTTTGTTAGCCCAAATGCTGATGCATTCAAAATACAAGTTGGTGCAACAAATAAAAGCAATAGCGATAGAAATTATACAATTGAAGTGAGCCCTGAATCTACCGCAACGAAGGGTGTTGATTTTTTAGTGGCTAGTTCTACGGTAACAATCCCTGCAGGAGAATATTTTGGAGAAATATCAATTGTGGGTATTTACGAAGGAACAACAACTACCGGAAGTGAATTGATTTTAAGTTTAAAAGGGGATTCTTCAGATCCAGCAATGATAAATAATTCATTTTCTTTGTCAATATTTCAAAAATGTATCTCTGACCTAGCAGGTAATTACAGTGTAACGACTACATACGGTTTTCATGACTTTTTACCAGATTTCAATCCATATACAATGGAAATGGAAATTGTCGCTGTAGACCAAGAAGCTGGTTTGTATCAAATTTCAGATTTTTCTGGAGGTTTATATAGTATTGGCCCTTACTCAACTAGCTATGAAACTGATTCAGAATCATTCACAGTTCAATTTACAGAAAACTGTGGGAAAATCAGTTGGAAAAATCAAAGTGATGCATTTGGACCCTGCATACCTACAGAGAGGGGTATTAATAGCGTAGACTTCTCATCAGGTAAAATAACAATTTCTTGGACATGTGAAAAATATGGAGAAAACGGAGTTTCTGTTTATACACCAATTTAATAAATAAAAGAATGAAAATGAGCTTAATTAAAATCTCATTTTTGCTTATTTTTATTTTAATTAACAATATTTACTTATGAAAAATAAATTTATTATTCTAGCATCTATAATATTTTCATTTAAATTACAATCTCAAACAATTGCAGAAAGAAAAAAAATTACAAACTCATATAATAAAAAGCACAGTAATGTTCTACTTCAAAATTTAATCATTAAAAATCAAAAGAGAGAGTTAAGAATAGAAAAATATATTACCAATAATAAATTAGCTCAAAAAAATTATTCAAAAAATAATATTGATTACAAAATATTTGATATTATAGATGGTAAACCTGTTTATATAACTACATCGAATACAAAAAGTGCTAAAGCTACAAGAACTAATTTTTTACAATCTGGAGGTGATTTGAATTTAGATTTAGAAGGAGAAAATATGAATGTTGCAACATGGGATGGTGGACCAACTTTAGCTTCACATCAAGAATTTACATCAAATGATGAAAATTCAACATCAAGAATTACAACACCAGATCTATCTTCATCTAATAGTCAGAGTAACCATTCTACACATGTTTCTGGTACTATTGTAGCAAGTGGTAAAAATAGTTCTGCTAAAGGAATGGCACCAAAAGCAACACTTATATCTTATGATTGGGATAATGATACAACCGAAGCATTAAATGAAGCAATTTCAAATGGTTTATTATTTTCTAATCATTCGTATGGAACTCCTGTATTAACTGATGATGGCTCACCCAATGCCCCTACTTGGTTAATGGGTTGTTATAATAACGAAGCAAAAGCTTGGGATGATATCGCCTATGATGCACCTTATTATTTAATGATTGCGGCAGCTGGAAATTCTGGAGAAGATAATTATGATGGAGGATTACTAGCTAATTATGATAAATTGACAAATTTTGGAGTTGCAAAAAATAATCTAGTAGTTGCAAATGCAAGCAATCCGTTAATACATCCAAATGGAAGCGGGGACCTGTTAAGTTTATTTATCAATTCAAGTAGTAGTCAAGGTCCTGCTGATGACGGAAGAATAAAACCTGATATATCTGCAGATGGAACGAATATATTTTCTCCGATAAGTAGTTCTGATAGTGATTATGATACTTATTCAGGAACTTCGATGGCTACTCCAAATGTAGTAGGGTCTCTGTTATTATTACAAGAATATTACAATAGATTGTATTCTAAATTTATGTTATCAGCAACTGTTAAAGCTCTTGTAATTCATACCGCAGATGATGACAAAACAATTATTGGTCCAGACCCAATTTTTGGATGGGGACTTCTTAATTCTAAATATGCAGCAGAGGTAATACAAAATAGTACAACAAATAATAGTGTTATAATAGAGAAGTCTATAGAAAATAAGGGAACTTATACCTTTGATTTTACTGTAATAGATAGTGGTCATCCGGTTAGTGCAACAATAGTATGGACTGACCCTTCCGGTACTGACTTTACAGGGGTATTAAATAGCCCAAATGCAGCTTTAATTAATGATTTAGATTTAAGAATAACATTAAATTCGGAAACATCTTTTGAAACTTTTTACCCTTGGAAATTAGATTTAGATAATATTTCTGGTTTCGCAACCAAGAATGACAATTCTGTAGATAATGTTGAAAACATAGATATAGAATTTCCAACTTCTGGAACTTATAGTTTAACTGTATCACACAAAGGTTCATTAGTTAATTCAAACCAAAACTTTTCCTTAATATTAACTGGTTTTGAAAATACAACATTATCTCAAGAAGAAGATTTTGACACAACAAATATTCATATTTGGCCAAATCCAACATATGATTTTTTAAATTATGAATACAAATCACTTAGCAATTCAAATATTGAAATTGAATTAATTGACCTACAAGGAAGAGAAATTTACAAACAATCTATTAAATCAAGTGAACAAATAATTAAAGGTAATATAAATTTAAAAGAGTTTTCGAAAGGGATATACATTTTCAATATAATTCAAGGTGAAAGAAAAAAACATAAAAAAATTGTACTAAATTAAAAAAACCGTTAAATCAGTGTTGGGTGATAATTTGAGTATACTCAAAGTCAATGATAAATATTTGGACTTAATAAGGACGATTTTTTTACCTTCAAAGGATAATGCATACCTTTGCCAAATGACAACAGAAGCAACAAATATTTTTGGTATTAGAGCAATTATAGAAGCAATCGAAAGTGGTTCATCCATTAATAAAATATATCTACAAAAAGGCTTAAGAGGCGAATTATTTTATGAATTAAACAAGCTCATCAAAACAAAAAAACTAACCACAAGTTTGGTTCCTGTTGAGAAACTGAATAGGTTGTCTAAAAACAACAATCATCAGGGGGCAGTTGCTCAAATATCTCCAGTTGATTTTCATGATTTAGAAACCTTAATTGAAGAGACGATAGATAGTGATACAACTCCTTTATTTCTGTTATTAGACCAACTTTCTGATGTTCGAAATTTTGGTGCTATTATTAGAACAGCTGAATGTACAGGTGTTAACGGAATTATCATACAAAAAAATGGAAGTGCCCCAGTAAATGCTGAAACTATAAAAACTTCTGCTGGTGCGGCTTTCAAAATACCTATTTGCAGAGTAGATCACATAAAAGATGCGCTATTCTTATTAGAAGCATCAGAGATAAAGACCCTTGCTGCAACGGAAAAAACTGAAGATTCAATTTATGATATTGATTTAAATCAACCTGTGGCTATTGTAATGGGTTCTGAACATAGGGGTGTAAACCCTTCTATATTAAAAATGGTAGATTACAAAGCAAAATTACCATTATTAGGTAAAATCGCTTCTTTAAATGTTTCTGTAGCTTGTGGTGCCTTCTTATATGAAACGGTAAGACAGCGAATGAGTTAGGACTCCTCTTCTACTCTTTTTTCAATTTTAGGGGGTGAAAAATCTCCGTTTTCATCAAAAAAAGAATCAAAATCTGTTTCATTAAACTGATACTCTTCTTTTACAATTCCTTTATTTCTATAAATGGTTGCAAAAAATACCCCTACCAAAAAACCTGATAAATGTCCTTCCCAAGACATCCCTTCTTTTATGGGTAAAACATACCAAATCATACTTCCGTAGAGAAAAATTACCATTAATGAAAGTGCTACTAATCTGTAATGCTTTTTTATCATTCCACTAAAAAAAACAAAACTAAAAAGTAAATATACAATTCCACTTGCACCAATGTGATACGATTCTCTTGCAATCATCCACGTTATAAAACCTGTAAAAAAGCCCCCAAAAAATAATACCTTGTATGCAACCTCTTTATAAAAGTATAATAAACTGCTTAACAACACGAATAAAGGAATAGAATTATTAAAGAGGTGATTTGTGTTGCTGTGAATGAAATGTGTTAAAAACACTCCTCTAAAACCCGATAATGTCCTTGGGAAAACACCATACTTATTAAAATTAAAGCTAAAGGTTATTTCTATCCAATAAAGTAACCAAATTGAAACTACATACACAAATGGTATTAGAAAAATTGAGCTCTTTAATTTTAACTGGTTATCATCATTCATATGGATTTTTAAAAATAACAAAAATCTATCCAAATAAAAATTTTACAATATCTGTCAGAAATCTTTGCTATTTTTACTAAATGAATGAACCTTTGGCAGAAAGAATTAGACCTAAAACACTTGATGACTATATTAGTCAGCAACATTTAGTGGGTAAGAAAGGGGTATTAACAAATTTAATTAAACAAGGAGTGATTCCTTCTTTAATTTTTTGGGGACCACCTGGAATTGGAAAAACTACCCTCGCAAATATTATAGCAACTGAATCTAAGAGGCCTTTTTATACCTTAAGCGCCGTAAATTCAGGGGTTAAAGATGTAAGAGAAGTTATTGAAAAAGCAAAAAAAGGAGGAGGATTATTTACCGCTAAAAATCCTATTTTATTCATTGATGAAATTCACAGATTTAGTAAATCTCAACAAGATTCATTGTTAGGTGCTGTCGAAAAAGGCTGGGTAACTTTAATTGGTGCTACGACAGAAAACCCAAGTTTTGAGGTCATTCCTGCCCTACTTTCTCGCTGTCAGGTATACATATTAAATTCTTTTGACAAAAACGATTTAATTGCGCTTTTACACAGAGCAATTAATAAAGACGAATTCTTATCAAACAAAAAGATTACACTAAAAGAAACAGATGCTTTATTACAAGTTTCTGGAGGAGACGCAAGAAAACTATTGAATATTTTTGAATTATTAGTATCTGATGATGATGAAATTGAAATTACAAATAAATTAGTCTTAGAAAAAATTCAAAAAAATATTGTCAGATATGACAAAACCGGAGAACAACATTATGATATTATTTCTGCTTTCATAAAGTCTATAAGAGGTAGCGACCCAAATGGTGCCGTTTACTGGTTAGCTAGAATGATTGAGGGTGGTGAAAATGTTAAGTTTATTGCACGAAGATTACTAATTGCTGCTTCCGAAGACATTGGCAATGCAAATCCTACTGCATTAATTTTAGCAAATAATACTTTTCAAGCAGTTGCGGTACTTGGCAATCCTGAATCTAGAATTATTTTAAGCCAATGTGCTGTCTATCTTGCTAATTCTCCAAAAAGTAATGCTTCTTACTTAGCAATAAACAATGCATTAGATCTAGTTCAAAAAACCGGTGATTTATCGGTACCCATACATTTAAGAAATGCACCTACTAAATTGATGAAAGATTTAGAGTATGGAAAGAACTACAAATATGCTCATGATTTTGAGAACAATTTTATTGAACAAGAATTTTTACCTGATGAAATTTCGGGAACCAAATTGTATGAGCCTGGAAATAATCTTCGAGAAAATCAGTTTAAAGAAACTTTAAAAAATAAATGGAAAAGTAAGTACGATTACTAGAATTTTACCTGATATTCCTTTTGTACTATTTGGTTGTTTGAATAATATTCTACAATCCAATTTTTACCTTTTTTATAAAAAACACCATTTTTATCTTTGAGTATAAAAACAGCATCTAGATTGGTTTTTAAAATTTGAAAAACAATAGCAGGTGTTGTATCTACTAATTGAAAACCGTAGGGTTTTTCTTGAGCATATACTGTTTCTATAATCTCAGAAGTATTTGCAACAGAATCGTCAGATTCTGATTGTTTAAATGGGGTTCCTTTTATAACTTCAGAAATTATTTTAACAGAATCATCCTTCTTTACAGGGATAGTTACACCAGTTTCTATCAACTCATTTTTTATAGTTTCTGTATGTATGGGTGTAAAATTATATTCTAAATCAGTCATGCTCGCATACGCATTTCTAATTGCTTCTTGGTATGCTTTTTTGTATTCCTTTTCCTTACTCTTTCCAAATTTTGAAGAATACAAAAGAGTTCCAAAACAATCTTTTAGTTCTATCCTATTTTTCACTGTAAAAATACCCGAATCATCACTAACTGAAGCTGTTAGAGCCAAACACCTATTTTGAAGTAGTGCTTTTGGAAGATTTTCTGTACTTAAAAATACATTAAATCCTTTCTTCATTAATAAGAATTTAGTTAATGAACTGGTTTGATACTGATCTGAAGTTTTTAAATAATCAAATTTATCTGCTACAATTATATATTGGTAATTATTAATTTTATCATTTTGACTATGAGCAAATAGTGCTAAAAAAAACAGTAGGCTGAATAGTTTTTTTTTCATCAAATTAATTAAATTATAAGGTTAATGCCAAATTGAACAGAAAGGCTATTTGATGATCCAATATCGTCTAATTGGAGAACATTATCAATCATTCCATAAAAATTTACTATTCCTATTTGAGAAGAAAGCCCTATTCCAATATTATGAAATGAATAATTATCTATGGTGTAAGTGACTTTTGTATGAAATGTATCTGTTAGTGAACTTTCAAAAAAGCCGGTTAGCGCATACTGGGGAGTTAAAAGTCTCACCGAAGAAAATAATTGAAATCCTACAGCATTTCTATAAAAATCTTTAAAGGTATTGTCATAACAATATTTACTTCTTCTTTCTCCAAAACGATATCTAAAAGAAGTATTTAATTTTGTTGGTCTCCAGGAAATGTAAGAATGATCCTTTTCTACCAAAGGTAAATTCTTTCTGAAATCTTGTTCAAGATCTACTCCATAATCTGTTGGATTTAACGGATCATATTCAAATGTGACTCCTTCAAAAACATAATCTCCTTTGACAGATAATGTTGAAACATCTTTTTTGTGATTGATAAATCCTACATCTATTATGCTTCCAGTAAATTCAATTTGATCCGATACATGATATGTAAAGCCAATGTCAAATCCAACTCCTAAATTAGAACCAAAGAAAGTATTATCTAGATACGATTTAAAACTTTTTACAAATTCATCGTCTTTATACAAGCCCGAAGTTCTTGATTCTATATTAATATTATCTAAATATTGAGTATACATAGTATTAGACCCATTAACTGTGGTAAAAGTTCCTGAATTATTAAAACTTTCAATATTTAAAGCCGAAGAATAAATTTTTAACCTACCTCCATATGTTAACTTTTTACTCACTTTTCTTGTTAGTCCAAAATGCAATACACCCAAGAAATCAACTTTATATGACATTTGAGACAAACTAAAACTTTTATTTAAATATGCAGAATTTCCTTCAGAAATTAGTGTTAATATATCTTTCGGCGCATATATAATACCATTGAATTCTTCATAAAAACCAAAACTAAAATAATTATTATTATTTAATTTGAAACCTGCATTAAAAACTTCAACTTGAAGATTTGATTCTGCGTAATCTTTAGTACTTACATTTTTTAATACCTCAGAAACTTTATCATTTATAGAGATATTATCATCTAAAAACAAGTCTGATATTACAAAATTTGAAGTCCCAAATTTTGTTGAAACCCCAGATAATAAGGGAACCCCTATGTGAAATTTATAATTTGTCTCAGATCCAGGGTTCAATAATAGTGTTTGAGGCAACTCTGCAAAATTGTATAATACTTGTTTGTTTTGACTAAAATTGTTACGAATTACAAAAAAAATCAGGAAAAATAATGCTATTTTAATTTTATAAGTCTGAATCAAAAATAAAGTTTTAGGGAGGATTTAAATTTAAACTCTGTTGATAAATCTGAGGGATCTAGAACTGTCAGGGGATTATTTATTGTAACAATTGCTTCAAACCTGACTGTATTTTTAATTTTAGGATTATTATTTACTTCCACTGTCTCTAAAAAATCAAAGTTAGTATCAGAAGCA
>Ga0228645_1000232_pt1 | contig 10194 bp, 9 predicted proteins | sample 57DmetaG_FD_190072 | JGI IMG/M metagenome (GOLD analysis project Ga0228645, IMG submission 190072) | Seawater microbial communities from Monterey Bay, California, United States - 57D | ecosystem: Environmental > Aquatic > Marine > Coastal | place: USA: California | collected 2016-11-06 | reverse complement strand
TTGGAGCTTTAGCTGCAAAAACCCATTTTTTAAATTCTAATGGAGATGCTAGAAGAGCTTTAAAAGAAAATGCGATTTCAGTAAATAAAGAAAAAGTAAAAGACGGTTTTACAATTACTAAGAAAGATTTAATTGCAAATAAATTTGTGTTATTACAGAGGGGTAAAAAAACATATTATTTACTAAAGGTTGAGTAATTTTAACAGCTCCTTAAAAAGTCTTTCAATATCAAAATTAGTTTCACTGTATTTTCTATATGACTCATGTGACCTTGAGGAAAAACAACATGTTTAGAATTTGTTTTTTCAACTTCTTCTAAAGACGTTTTGTAATCTAATACAGCATCTTTTTTGCCTATAATAATTAACTTTTTAAAACTATTTCCAGCCAAGACATGATTTCTATTTGGCCGTAATTTCATCCCCTCTTGCCCTGCAATATAGCCTTGAATTGGTGTTTGCATTGCTTCACTTAAAGCGCTCTTCATTTGATCTTTAAAAACAATTCGACTTTCCTCGCTAAATAAATTTGTAAAAGACATTCTTACCAAATTTGAAAAATTCTTATGAACCATTTTATTGGCTCTATTCCTAAGTAATTTACGATCAGCTGTATCTTCATTAGAAGTTGAATTTAATAAACACAATCCTTTTACTTTTTGAGGATTTCTCTCTGCATATGCCAACGCAACATAACCTCCTAAAGAATGCCCTACCAATATACATTTTCTAATTCTTACCTTTTTTAAAACAGCTTCTAAAGTTTCTGCAAACAACTCCATAGAATGAGTATACCCCATACAATCTGACTTCCCATGACCTAATAAGTCTATCGTAATTACCCGGTTTCTTTTAGAAAGTTCAGGGGCAATTACATTCCACATTGTTGTATTTTCTAAAAATCCATGTATCAAAACAACAGCAGATCCTTTTCCTGAATCTGTATAAAAAATCGCAGCGTTCTTATAATCTAAAATCATTGAAACAAAGATACCAATTGATTCGTTTTTAAGAATCTAAAACAGAATAAAGAATTTAGTTGAGGATGGATAATCCCTATTTTTTTATTTTTTTGGATTGAATTTAAAAACATCCTAAAAAAGACCCTGCAGTAAAGATTGTTCTGTTATTATTTTTATGGTTATAAACATTAAATAAACTATTTTTGTTTTCAACTTTAAATGTATTTTTTGTTAAACTATTATTCTTATCTTCATACCTCTTCTAAAAATTGGGTAACGTTTGTTCACGGGGCTGGAGGTAGTAGCTCTATTTGGTTTAAACAACTACGTGATTTTAAAAAGCATTTCAATGTATTAATTCTTGATTTACGGGGCCATGGAAATAGCCAACCAAAGCTAAAAGACACCTTTAAGACAAAGTATACCTTCGATTCAATTACATCAGATATTGTTGAAGTTATTGACTCTCTTAAAATAGGGAAATCTCATTTTATTGGTATTTCTTTAGGGACAATTTTGATTCGCAATTTAGCTGAAAAAAGGCCTGAATTAGTTCAAAGCATGATTATGGGCGGCGCTATTATAAAAATGAATTTTCGCTCTCAAGTTTTAATGAAAGTGGGTGATATTTTTAAATCTGTGGTTCCTTACATGATGCTATATAAGCTCTTTGCTTTTATTATTATGCCAAAGAAAAATCACAAGAAGTCAAGATTGCTGTTTGTAAATGAAGCTAAGAAACTATATCAAAAAGAATTTTTACGATGGTTTAAATTAACCTCAGAAATTAATCCGCTACTTCGATTTTTCAGAGCAAAAGACATTAAGATTCCTACATTATACGTTATGGGTTCAGAAGATTATTTGTTTTTACCTTCCATAAAAAATATTGTTTCAAAACATGTTACTTCCACACTTTTTGTGATTGATAACTGTGGTCACGTTGTAAACGTAGAACAACCAGAAGCTTTTAACACCAAAACGATTGATTTTATAAATTCATTGGCATAAAAAAAGGAGTTTATAACTGGTTTTTAGTATTTTACATCTAAGCTTAACTCTGCATTATATCCTCAATTTCAGCTGCTTCAATAGGAATATTGCCCATCAAATTAAAAGGGGCTCCTTTTTCTTGAATTACAACATCATCTTCTAACCGAATTCCAAAACCTTCTTCAGGAATGTAAATCCCAGGCTCTACAGTAAACACATTATTTGCTTGCATTGGTTCATGTAATAGGCCATAGTCATGGGTGTCTAAACCAATATGATGCGAAGTTCCGTGCATAAAATATTTTTTATAGGCCGGCCAATTTTTATCTTCATTTTGAATATCAGATTTATCTAATAAACCTAGTTTAAGTAATTCTGAGGTCATCACTTTACCAACTTCTACATGATATTCTTTCCATAATGTCCCTGGAAGTAGCATTGCTGTAGCTTCTTTTTTTACCTGATTTACAGCATTGTAAACTGCTTTTTGTCTGACAGAAAATTTACCAGAAACAGGGACTGTTCTGGTTAAATCACTTTTATAAGTCGCATATTCTGCGGCAACATCCAATAAGATTAAATCTCCAGCCTTACATTGCTGATTATTTTCTATATAATGCAATACATTAGCGTTATTCCCTGAGGCAATAATTGGGGTATATGCAAATCCTTTCGAACGGTTTCTAACAAATTCATGCAACAATTCTGCTTCAATTTCATATTCCCAAACAGTTGGTTTTATAAAATTTAAAATTCTACGAAACCCTTTTTCTGTAATATTACAAGCCTGTTGCATTAAGTCCAATTCAATTGGATCTTTTACAGCTCGTAGACGTTGCAAAATAGGGTTACTTTTTGCTACAGAATGTGCAGGATATTTTGCTAATAACCATTTTGTAAAACGATCTTCACGCGTTTCTGTTTCTACATTAGCCCTGTAGTGTTCGTTTGTGTTTATGTAAAAAGTATCACAATAACAAGACATTTCGAAAAAAACTTTCTCTAAATCTTGCAACCAATAAACTGTTTTAATACCAGAAGTTTCAAAAGCCGCTTCTTTCGTTAATTTTTCTCCTTCCCAAACGGCGATATGATCATTAGTTTCTCTTACAAATAAAACTTCTCGTAAGTTTTCTATGGGACAGTCAGGAAACAATACCAAAACACTTTCTTCTTGATTTATACCACTTAGGTACAAGATATCTGTATGCTGTTCAAAAGGAATGGTACTATCTGCACTTATTGGATAAATATCATTAGAATTAAAAACCGCTAAACTATTTTGCTTCATTGCTGAAGCAAAATTTTTACGGTTTTTAATAAATAATTGTGGATTTATTTTATCGTATTGCATACAGATGTATTTATGTTCAAACACAAAGGTAGTAATATTTCTATTGTTATTAAGCTATGAAATTACTTTCGAGAAAGGTCCTTTTTTGACCTCGTAGAATTTTAGGTGCGCTTCTTTTTAGTTGCCTCAGTTCTTCCTCTTCCTGAGGTAGCATTAGCTGATCTGTTCTCTTTAAAACGAGGTTTATTTCTTTTAGATAAATTTGAATTTCTAGAATTATTTTTCTTTCCAAAAGATCTTTTGCTCTGTGAAGCAGCTCTTTTTGGAGGGGCAGTGTCTGTGGGTTCAAAACCTGCTACAATCGTAGAGTTTAATTTCTCTTTTAGTAATTTTTCTATTTCACTTTGATATTCGATTTCTTCACTACATACTAAAGAAATGGCTTCTCCCGCAGCTCCTGCTCTACCTGTTCTTCCAATTCTGTGTACATAATCTTCAGGTACATTTGGTAGTTCAAAATTAATAACGTGAGGTAATAAAGGAATGTCTAAACCACGGGCTGCAATATCTGTGGCAACTAGAATTTTGATAGAATTGTCTTTAAAATTTTTAAGAGCCTTTGTTCTAGCTCCTTGACTTTTATTTCCATGAATTGCTGCTGCTGAAATTCCATCTTTTATAAGTTTTTGTGTCAACTTATTAGCACCATGTTTTGTTCTAGTAAAGATTAAAACTTGATTCCAATTATTATCTTTTATTAGCTTAATTGTGAATACTGTTTTTTTCTTTTTATCAACCTTATAAACCTTGTGAGTTACTTTTTTTGCAGTTGAATTTTGCGGAGCTGTTTCTACAGAAACAGGATTTCTTAAAATTCCTGAAGCTAATTTTTTAATATCATTAGAAAAAGTAGCTGAAAACATCAAATTTTGACGTTTTTCGGGCATAAAGCTAATTATTTTGTTAATATCCCTAACAAAACCCATGTCTAACATTCTATCAGCTTCATCTAAAATTAAAACATCTATTCTTTTAAAAGACAGTGCTTTTCGATCATGTAAATCTAACAATCTACCAGGGGTTGCTACCAAAATATCGACTCCTTTTTTTAGGGTGGCAATTTGTGGTTTTGCATTTACTCCGCCAAAAACAACGGTAGACCTTATATGTACATACTTGCTATATTCTCTAATATTATCATAAACCTGGGCAGCCAACTCTCTGGTAGGAGTTAAAACTAGCGCACGTAAAGGTCGGTATTTTATATGTTTTGTTTCCGATAAGTATTGTAAAACAGGCAAGGTAAAACCTGCTGTTTTTCCTGTTCCTGTTTGGGCAGATGCTAAAATATCTTTACCTGATAATATATGAGGAATTGCTTTTTCTTGAATTGGTGATGGTTTGGTATATCCTTTCTCTTCAACTGCTTTTACGATTGTACTAGATAACCCTAAATCTGAAAATGTCATAAAAATTATTTAAGAAATTTGCTTTATGTAGCAATTTCTGGCGACAAAGATACACTCTTTTAAGTTGAGGTTTTATAAAATTTAAAGTCATTTGTGTGTTTAAAAAAAATCGACTTACACTAGTAATTTCATCTCTTCGAACCGATCTAGATTCTTATAAAATTTGTTTCCGGTTTTTTAGTAAGCTCTTTTGCTGGATGAGAAAAGTTTAATCCAAAAGATAGAGAGAAAAAATGGTTCAATGTTATTTTGAAAATTCTCCAAAAACAAAAATAAAATGATTCCTAGATTCAGTAGTCGTTTCTATTCTTCAAATCACAAAAAAACTTTAAAAAATTAAGAATTTACACTTATCTCTATATAAATTTTAGTGCTTTTTTTAATTTCTTTAGAATGATGAACAAAGACTTTTTGATTGTTAAATACAGCTTCAATTAACCAATAATATCCTTTAAAATAAGAATTTAAAACAGTTGCTTTTACCGCTGATTTATCAGTAATTTTTAATTGATCAGGATATCGTAAAAAAGTTTCATTATTAAAAGTGAGTTCATTTACATCATCAAACAATGCAGCAATATATTTTTCTTTAGGATTTTTATAAATCTCTCTTGGAGAATCATTTGCTATCATCTTATTGTTTTTTATGATTATAAGTGTATCCGCAAAAGAAAGTGCATCGTTTTTATCATGAGTTGCAACAATACAAGAAATATTTTTTTCTTTTAAATACCTAAATAAATTTCTTCTTAAAGAATTTTTTTTGAAGTTATCTATTTGTCCAAAAGGCTCATCTAACAATAATAATTCAGGTTCTTTAGCCAAAGCTCTTGCAATGGCAACTCGTTGCTTTTGACCTCCACTTAAGTTTTTAACTTTAGTTTTTGCAAAAGCACTCATTTCAATAACTTCCAATAATTCTTCTGTTCGCTTTTTACTTTCTTCAGGATAAAACCGAGATAAAAATTTTTGAATATTTTCTGAGACAGAAATAAATGGCATTAAATCAAAATCTTGAGCAACGTATTTAAACTTTTCAAAGCCTGGTACTAAATGGTGTTTTGGACCAAAAATTTGTTCCTCTTTCCAAAATATCTCTCCTTTATTCAAGTCCAACAACCCATAAATAGCCTTTAAAAGTGTCGATTTTCCACAACCGCTTTCTCCCATTACACAAATATGTTCGCCTTGATGTAAAGAAAAATTAAACCCCTCTAAAATGGGTCTTTTTTGGTGGTATTTAAAAGAAATCGTATTCACTTTTAGCATACTGCAAAAATAGAATTTCTAATTGATTTATAGTCAAAGATATTGAAACATCAACAGCAACTTTAAAAGAATTAGAAAGCTATTTTTCTGTGTAAGCCTTGTATTCTTAATTTATTACTATTTTTACAGTCTTATGTATACTATTTTATAAAGAAATTAGTTTTAAATAAGAGCTTATTATTTTTCATCGTTTTTAAAAACAATCATTTAACCAATGCTTATTTGTGTAAAATACACTAAAAAAACAGTTTTAATTCTTTCTGTATTTGCAATTTTATATTCTTGTAGTACAAAAAAAGATACTATTATCAGTAGAAACTGGCAGTCTCTAAATACAAAATTTAATGTACTTTTTAATGGAAAAGAATCCTTTTCTAAAGGAATTGAGGCGATCAACAGTGACTATAAAGACGATTGGTTTAAGCAATTACCTATAGAGCCAATTAAATTTGAAGAAAAAAAAATAGCCATTCCTGAATTTAATTCAGGTATGGGTTTTGGTTTTGATAGTCCTAAAGAAGAAGAACAGAAAGCCACTACTCCTTTTGGTGTGGCCGAAGAAAAAGCTGTAAAAGCCATCCAAAAACACGGGATGAATATGAATGGCGAAGAAAAAAATAGCCAAATTGATGATGCTTACCTCTTATTAGGCAAAGCTCGTTATTATGAGCAACGTTTTATCCCGTCAATAGAGGCTTTTAATTATATTATTGCCAGTTATCCTTTTGCAAACTTAATTAATGAAACTAAAATTTGGAGAGCAAAAGCGAATATAAGAATCGATAATGAGGAATTTGCTATCGAATCCATGAAGCTGCTTCTTCAAGTAAAAGATAGCCTAGAACCAGAATTACCAGAAATGATTAAAGAACAAGGATACACCGCTTTAGCGATGGCATATATTAAAGCCGATAGTATTCAAAAAGCTAAAAAATACCTTGTTAAAGCAACTGAAACTTTAAAAAATAAAGAACAAGGAGCTAGAAATTTATTTGTGTTGGGTCAAATTTATAGTTCTGAAGAGAAAAAAGACTCTGCTTCATTTGTGTTCAACAAAATTATCAACTTTAAAAAAGCACCCTACAAATATAAAATACACGCAAATATTGAATTAGCAAAAAATTCAACCAGTGATTCTTCTGCTACTGCAATTTTAGAAAAGCTACAAAAGTTAATTAAAAACAGAGATAATAAAGCCTACTTAGACGCACTCTATTATCAAGTCGGATTCTTGTACGAAAATAGCGACAGTACTAATTTAGCAATTGACTACTATAACAAATCGCTTAGAACTAATTCTGATAATAGTAAACAAAAAACGTTTGCCTATGAAAAATTAGGAAATATTAATTTCAAAAATTCTAAATACCAATTAGCCAATTCTTATTATGATAGTGTATTATCGATTTCAATAGATACCTTAAATTTAAGAATAAGACGTATTAAAAGAAAACACAGAAACTTAGCTTCTTTAATTAATTTTGAAAATACCATAAGTAAAAACGATAGTATTCTTACAATAGTCTCCTTTTCTAAAACAGAGCAAGAAGCTTATTTTCAAAAATATATAGACAAGCTCAAAAAGAACGATGAAAAAGCAGCGCAGCTAAAGTTAAATCAACAAGCTTTCGGAGCTTCTTTTGGGGGGAATTCTCTCCAATCAACTAACAAAGGAAAATGGTATTTTTACAATTCTCAATCTTTAAATTTCGGAAAATCAGAGTTTAAAAAAACTTGGGGAACTAGAACATTAGAAGATGATTGGAGATGGTCTTCCAAAATGAGTTCAAATTCAACAGAAAAAAATACGTTACAAGTACCCCTAAAAAATTCTCGATACGATTTAATGAGTTATCTTAAAACGATTCCTACTGACAAAAAAGTAATTGACACCCTAATACTAGATAGAAATGATGCTTTGTATGAATTAGGAATTATTTATAAAGAACAATTTAAAGACACAAAACTAGCTATTGAACGGTTAGAAAGAGTCGCGGAATTAAATCCTAAAAAAGAATTGATTTTACCCATTAATTGGCATTTACATAAACTCTATTCAGGTTTAAGAGATGAAACGAAAGCAAACAAACATAAAAAAATAATACTTTCAAAGTATCCAAAAACAAAATTTGCACAGGTTCTGAGAAACCCTAACAAACCCTTTGAAGAAGAAATATCAATTGATGAACTGCAAGAATTATACAAAGAAATTTATTATGTATATAAAGAAAATAGGTTTGAAGAAACCGTTGCTAAAATAGATACTCTTATCCCTACAATACAAAATTCAAAATTAATTCCTAAATTTGAACTCTTAAAAGCATATGCTATAGGTAAATACAAAAAAAAAGAAGCTTATAAAATTGCCTTAGATTTTGTAGCAGTTAGCTATGGAAATACAGAAGAAGGGAAAAAAGCAAAAGAAATAGTAATGCAGTTAAATAAGTAAAATGTTTCATAAAAACACAAACCCAGAAAAAAGTAAAGTTATGGAAAGAAATGTTATTGCTAAAAACACAACGATTATTGGCGATATTAAATCGGATGGGGATTTTAGAATTGATGGCACCTTAGAAGGATCATTAGAAACTAATGGCAGAGTTATAATTGGATCTGATGGTTTCATAAATGGAAAGGTTGAAGCAACAAATGCAGATATTGAAGGAAAATTTTCTGGAGAACTTTTGGTCTCAAATACCTTAACTATAAAAGCTACAGCAGATATTTCTGGAGAAGTAATTATTGGTAAACTTTCAATAGAGCCTGGAGCGTCGTTTAATGCTACTTGCGCTATGAAAGGAGCTATAAAAGAATTGAATTCTGACAATGACAAAAAAAGGCTTTCAGAAAAAACCGCTTAACAAAGCCCTACAACTCTCAGGTGCTGGTTTGCAAATGGGACTGACTATTTATTTAGGTTTTTTACTAGGAAAATGGCTAGATACAAAATTTGAAACTTCTTTTTTAACAGAAATAATAACTCTTGTTGCTATTTTTTTAGCGATGTATTCATTAATCAAACAGGCCAATAAAATTAATGATTAAACGCATTCTTACCAATTCTTTTGTACTTTTAATTGTATTCTTAATTGGTTTTTTAGTCCATAATTTTTTCATAGAAAGCCAACAAACAAACATCCCTTTCTCATTAAAAAAAGTATACTTATTTCATCTTAGCTTTTCAGTAGTGCTCTGTATCAATTTTTTAATGCTTTCAACTATTGATAAAGTTTGTGAACAATTGGGTTTTATTTACCTTGGTTCAATTCTATTAAAAATAACACTTTTTTGCGTAATTTTTTACAAATCAATCTTTATGGAAGAGGAACTATCTCTTTCTGCAAGGGTGTCATTATTTATCCCTGTGATTCTTTTTTTAGCTACAGAAGCAATTATTGTCGCAAAAATTTTGAAGAAAGAACAATAATAAAAAATAGCGCTAAAAAAGGTTTGTAATTTTGAATTATTCCATATCTTTGCGCCGAATTTAGAAAGCGTATTTTTACAATGAAGGTTGCACAAAAAACAATCAAATTTCTTTTAATAGCAGCTATAGCCTTGTTTTCCACAACAAGCTTTGCTTCAAAATCTGATAAAAAACACGACAATCAAAATGATGGTGGGCGTGTAAACACAAAAGAAGAGGTAGAAGCTTATATTCTTCATCACATCAAAGATTCTCATGACTTTTCGTTATTTTCATATACTTCCGATGAAGGCGAAAGAAAACATATCGGTTTTCCTTTACCCGTTATTCTGTGGTCAAGTGAGGGTCTCGTTACTTTTATGTCTTCAGAATTTCACCACAACGACGATGGACATGTAATTGTAGAAAAAAAAGGATTAAAATTTGCAAAGATTCACTCTAAAATCTACGAGTTAGACAAAGGAGCAGCAACTCTTTCTTTTGATGAAACACATCATGCAACAAACGCACACAAAATATTAGATTTTTCAATTACAAAAAGTGTTGTAGGGATCCTTTTAATTGGAATCTTACTATTATTCTGGTTCTCAAGATTAGCAAAACAATACAAAACAAAACAAATCCCTACTGGTTTTGCGAGAGTTTTAGAACCTTTAGTTTTATATGTTCGTGACGAAATAGCAAGACCAAATATTGGTGAAAAGCATTATAGAAGATTTACCGGATATTTATTAACGGTATTTTTCTTTATCTGGGTTTTAAACTTAGCAGGTTTAACCCA
>Ga0228645_1000226_pt1 | contig 10282 bp, 8 predicted proteins | sample 57DmetaG_FD_190072 | JGI IMG/M metagenome (GOLD analysis project Ga0228645, IMG submission 190072) | Seawater microbial communities from Monterey Bay, California, United States - 57D | ecosystem: Environmental > Aquatic > Marine > Coastal | place: USA: California | collected 2016-11-06 | reverse complement strand
TTCCGCAAATAGGCCATTTGATCGGTTAATCCGTTAACGGATCATTATTGCTCAAGTCGATAGAACTTCTCTCCACTAACTGTCTCTGTATGAGGGCTTTCCGCGCCGGTTACCTCCGAGAAGCCAGCGCTAAGGGAGTCTGCACGCTTCAGCGTCGCAATACCCTCCCAAGTCAGGGTCACATTGGTACCGTCACTCGAGATCGAGAGTGTTGGCAATTCAGTTGGTGCCGCTGCAAAGTTCGGAGTGAGCGTGGTATCCGCACTCAAAGTCACCGAAATCGTAGCATCCGTCGAATCGGACGCACCCGACCAACCCGTGAAGGTATAACCCTCCGCCGCAGTCGCAGTGATGCTGACCGTTTCACCATCGACATACTTGCGGCTGCCATTGAGGTCGACACTGCCCGCACCTGCTTCCACAGCTGAGGTATCAACGGTGAGGGTACGGATCGTACCGGCAGGTGTACCCGTAATCGCCAGATTGTCGATTCTCAAACCACCATTGACACCATTGGGATTGACCAACTTCAAGCGGAAGGCCGCAGATTCACCGTCTGCAAGGAGCGTATCAGTGAGAACAGATAGATCTATTCCTATTCCACGCTGCAAAAAGTCTACAGATGTTGTGGCAGTTCCTATCTTTCGATTATTAAATGTATCCGTAAGATCACTCACATCATTAAAGTGGCTGACTTCTACGGTGTGAGGTGTTCCTTCGGCTATCACCACATCGTCACTGGTATCATCAGGCGTATCATTATCATCCACTACACGATCTGCCATCCATGAACTTTGTGCGTCGAAGTGTATGCCTGACAGCTGAAGATCCGAACCTGTATTGTTGGTAATTGAGAAATCAACGTACCAGTTGTTGGCGCCGAAAGTCGTAAGCGTTATTGCGGTTGGGTTAGCAGAATCTAAATTAACCGCAGAAATCGCATAAGCGCTACCATAGCTAAAATCTCCACTCGAGGCCGTACCCTCAGAGCCACCCCCAACTGTATCTTGCGAAGCTTGCACGCTCTGCCCCAAGCTAGCAGTGACTCCACTGGTCGTATAATCAGGGGCCTCGTCAATCAGCTTGGAGTACTGTATTGGAACACCATTACCGTTTACAATTTGGTTTCCATCTGCGTCGTTGCGAGTCTCCTTACCTATGGTGAAGTTCGTCCATGCAGCCAAGACCACTGCATTATCATCAAATGGAGGCTCTTCAAGCTCGGTCGAAGTCATGACTGCAATGTTGTCGAGTTTGACGCCCAGGGAAGCCACTCCATCACCCGCAACTACTTCGATACGAAAGGCCGCGGTCTCACCGTCAGCAAGGACCACATCGTCCATCGCAGTGGTAGCCACGCTTTGCTGCACTGCAGTGTAGACAGAGTCCGCGATCGTAAGCGTGTCGAGTAGACGGTTCGTGAAGCCATCGGCCAGTGCACTCGAACCGCTCAGGTGTGAAACCGTTACGCTCCCGCTACCGAAGATCAATTGTGCATCCAGAGCGATCGTATCAATCGACAGGTCACTGCCCGTGCCATTGGTCACCGTGATGACGACGCGCTTATTGTCGTTGTTGAACGTATTCGCGGTGATACCTGTCGAATCCGTAACCGCAGTGAAGCTGGCACCATCACCGTAGGTCTGGTTGTCCAAGTTACTACCGGTAACTTCGCTCACGCCACCGACAATCGTACCGCTTACGCCTACCGATGCTTCGCTGGCCGTTTCAGTCGCAGTGTCGCCGTCAAAACTGTGCCAACCAATCGCAACCGTATCGGCCACTACTGGAGGTTCAGCAATATAAGTCAAAACTGCAATATTATCGAGTTTAATGGCAGACCAAGTACCATCCGTAGATGAAAGTTCAATGCGGAATGTCGCAGTCTCACCATCTCCCAGCACACGATCATACATTCCCAGTGTCGAAACCTCGATACCCTCATTTGTACCCCATGGTATCGGTGTATCAGTACCAGCACCATAAGTCCCTAAGCTACGGCCATTAAAGACATCGTCCAAATCACTTTGGTTCGACACATGACTTACTGTGAGTATACTCTTATTGTTACCGGTCAATGCAGCATGAAATGCGATCGACTCTAAGGTGATGTCTGCCCCGGAATTGTTCGTCACACTCAAATTGATACGCTTCTGGTCATTGTTGTTGGTTGTCGCTTTGATACCGGTAGATAGGTCCGATTCAGTGGTGAAACTCACACTTGAGCTACCGTAAGTCATGACATCTAAATTGTTGGCATCATTCTCTAGTAAACCACCGACAATTGTACCACTCACGCCAGTCATGGCCTCGCTGACAGTTTCCGTCGTCGTGTTGCCATCAAACGTGTTCCAGCCGACCACCACAGTGTTCGCAGTGACCGGAGTAGGCGCGACTAAAGTGGACGAAGTCATGACCGCGATGTTGTCGAGTTTGACGGACATAAAAGAACCCGAAACTTGAATACGGAAGGCGGTAGTTTCACCCACAGCAAGTTCGATATCGGTCATGTCTGTTGTCGCGATGCTTTGCTCTACAAGAGAGGTATCTGATAGCGCAACCGCACCTAAGCTTCGATCCGTCGAATCATCCGCAAGCTCACTCGAACCGCTCAAGTGAGAGACAGTCAAATTACCCGTACCAAAAGTCGCTTGTGCATCAAATGCGATGGCATCGATGGTAAAACTGCTACCGGATTCATTAATCACCGTAATTTCAACGATGTCCGCGCTGGTATTAAAAGTATCAATGGTAACACCAGTAGAGTCATCGCCCGGGGTAAACGTTTCACCGGTATCTCCGTAGGTCGTATCAACAATATTAGCAGCAGTCGACCAAGCGTTGTAAGCGCCCGTGATGGTTCCTTTGATATGATTCGAAGTGAATACTCGTGTAGCGAGCGTGCCATCAGTAGTAACCGAATTACCATCTGTGTCCACGCCGCGGAAACTGTGCCAACCAATCGCAACTGTGTTGGCTGTCGCAATGCTCGTAGCCGCACAGCAGACCACGAACATGAATAATTTGTATAGGGATATAGTATATGGTTTCATGAGTTTAGGAGTAAAAGAAGTCTAAGTTCAGCTCCCAAACATTTGAAATACAATGAAGATCGGTCAAATTATGAACCGAGCTACGTTATAGACTAATTAAATAACAATTTGAGCGCTGGACGGCTGGATACATCCCTCCCCGCAGCCCAACCAAGCTATAAAACAGCAGAACCACCGGCTTAAGCAACTGCAGGGTAATTACTTCTGACGAATCCCTAAAATAGATTGTATAACGAACATCCACACTGGATTACAAACAAAAGAAATCCGAGTGGATTCATTCGCGCTCCGATTGACTGGAACTTCATTGGACCCAGCAATTATTGATACAAGTGTGCCGTAGGTCTACTAAAAGGCCGCTCCCCCGGATGGAAGAGCGGCCAAGTTGATTTCTATTTAATATAATAATGAACCGTTGCTGTAAATACAGCGACGATTCAGTACCACTAGCGCATGGCTAGCAGTGCGTGTGTCGGCACCACAACGAAGGGTACCAGGACACGGCTGGAAACGGCCTGACCATTGCGAACCGCGGGCGTAAAACGCCATTGTTTCACAGTCGCTTTGACCGAAGCCGCAAAGCCAGGAGCCTCCGCATTGCGGATTTCCACTGACTCAACGGTGCCCACATTACACACAGTAATGAGAGCCGTCACACGCATCCCGACCAGCGCATCCTCGGCGAGAGGTGCTTCAGCTTGCACCAGCGACGGAGCGAGCTGCTGTGGTGCCGCCTCAAGGCTTAAGCCAAAGGCGAGCATCATGAGCAGGATGAGTAGGCGGCTCAAGATCACTGACGTGATTTGTTTCGTTTTCATTTCAGTTTATTGTTTGTTTCGCACAACCGGCATGGTTGTCCAAAATTCCAAGAGGTAACTAAAAAGTGCAAAGAACGTGCCAAAAATGACACCCGAACTAGTACACAGTTTGAATCCGCTGTAAAGTCGACACTACCAAAAAACAAGTGAACCAAACTGCCGTGTTCGGACTCAGGACGCTCGCCCCCTTGGAGCGATGCGTATGAAACAAAAAAAAGCCCCCGAGACGAAATCTACGGGGGCTTTAAAATGGAGCGAGCGAAGAGGTTCGAACTCTCGACATCCACCTTGGCAAGGTGGTGCTCTACCAACTGAGCTACGCTCGCTTGTTGAAAGAGTCCGCTAGGATCTAAATAGGCGTCCCCTTGTCAACGCGTTTTTGTGATTATTTTTCGAGTTCCGAACGACTCAAATTCAGATCCATTTGCAGTTGTTGGCGCACTGCCTTGGGTAAGGGAATTAAACCAGCATCGGCTAAGACAGTTGCCATCGGATCGCCAAGTAATTCCAGCGCTACATCTGCCACGCCCATCGTATCCGTATCGGGGAGGACGAGATAAAAGGACAAACGGAATAAATAATCTCCATAATGGACATTATCATCCGAGGGCCCAAAAGCTGGCAAATCCTCCGCCTCGGCCACGGATAAGAGCTTAATCATCGGATCGTCGGGCTTGCGCGAAAGGATTGCAATCGCAGCCGCGTTTTGAGCCAGGATGGACTCGATAGTGGCTCGGCTGGTCCGCTCGACACTCGCCTTCAATTTACCGCATTTAAAAGCAGTGTGCTTGAATAACTCGAGCGCAATACTCTCGTCGTTCTGGTCGGCTAAGGCCTTAATACTGCGGGAGCCACGGCCCGTAAGGCCTAAATCGCCCCAAGTGGTCACATTCAACTCCTCGTTCGCTCCAAAAATGCCAGCGAGGCGACTCACACTTATTTCATCCAGCGGGTTACTCAGATTGACCGCAACAAAGGCAGCGCTGTAAGCGAAAGGATAAACGCGATAACCTTCCTGCGGTAGCGGCTGCTCCGTGGGTACCGCGATAATTACCAAATCAAACTCATTGGCCGCCATCTTTTGCATGGCTGGTAAACTGCCAATTGACTCGAGCTTGACTGCCAGTTCACGCTCCGCCGCATAGGACTCGAGTGGCGGCGCAAGCACCGCGGCCAACAAGTCGGACGCAGCCAGCCGCACCTCATTCGCAGGCAGGCTTGAAACGGCGAGACAAGCGAATGCCGTAATTGTTTGATAAGCTTTCATAGTGAGGGTCGATCGATTACTCTGCTGCGGAGCCAAGACATTCGTACAAAATAGGTCAAATCAATAGAAACCCGAGGCCTCCGCACACCGGATTAGTTCGAGACATCCAGCTCAGGCCACTGGATCAATTTACGATGCAAGGTGCGGCGGCTGATCCCCATCAGCTCGGCGGCCCTGGTGCGATTTCCATTCGCTTTGAGCAAGGCATTGCGCAGTAGGCGCTTTTCATTCTCCGCTTTACTCAAGGTCGGGCTGCTCGCAAAACCAGCGCCCGCCAAGTTCGGATTCTCCGCCACGGCATTCACTTGGTACATCGGATCCAAATCATACTCACTCACTTCACAGCCACGCTTGAGAATGACGATATTTTCACAGAAATTGCGCAGTTGGCGAATATTGCCCGGCCACTGGTAGGCGCGCAGTACGTTTAGCGCTCCCTCGGTGAGTCGTACCGGCTCCAAGCCATTCTCTTCACTGAAGCGAGTGGTAAAATGCTGCAATAAGGCCAACAAATCCTCCGGGCGCTCCCGCAGCGGGGGCAGGAAAATACTGATGACATTGAGGCGGTACAATAAGTCCTCACGGAATTCGCCACGCTGGACCATTTCGGCAAGATTGCGATTGGTGGCACAGACCAATCGGACATCCACTTGAATCGGCTTGGAACTGCCGAGGCGCTCAAAGCTGCGGGTTTCCAGAAAGCGCAGCAGCTTCACCTGCGTGGAGGCATCGATTTCGCCAATTTCGTCGAGAAACAAGGTGCCGGAATCCGCTGCCTCAAAACGCCCGATGCGACGCTCCGTCGCTCCGGTAAACGCGCCCTTCTCGTGACCGAACAATTCACTTTCCAACAAGTTTGTCGCCAGTGCTGCACAATGCACCGGTACAAAGGCCTTGCGCGCACGATCGCTATTTTGATGGATCGCCTGAGCAATCAACTCTTTACCAGTACCGGTCTCGCCCTCGAGCAGAACCGTCGCCTTCGACGGCGCGACTAATTTAACCTTGTCCAAAACTTCAACCAAACTCGGTGAATTACCGACAATTCCGTTAAAACTATATTTTTGATCCAATCGCTGGTGCAGTTGCACATTTTCAGCTTCAATCGTACGCGTCTGTAGGGCTCGCTTGATCAAAATCTCTAACTTTTCCAGGCTCACCGGCTTGGTCAAAAAATCAAACGCGCCACGGCGCATCGCTTCCACAGCCGTTTCCACATTCCCGTATGCGGTCATCATGATACAGATGGGGCGGTTCGGCAGCGCGATCGCATGATCAATCACCTTAAGTCCCGATTGACCTGCCATGCGCAAATCTGTCAGCACGACCTGAAAGGTCTCGGCCGCCATCAAATTGAATGCCTCCTCGGCCCCCGAAGCGAGATAGACATCATAGTTATCTTCTAGAGCAAGCCCGAGTCCTTCACGGGTATTTTTCTCGTCATCGACAATGAGTATGGAAGCCGGCATGTGGGACAAATAGGCACATCTGTCCCAAAAAGGCAATCCCCGGTTTTATCCGAAACCTTTTGGCGCCGCACTTGTCGTTGACGATTGACCCGCAAACCCCTTCTCCTAGCTGCTACTAATTATGAGTGAAAGTATTATCTCGACCGAACCTGCAGAAGCCCTCGAGGTGGCGACTGCATGGATCCCCAAACTGCGCGCTGAAATTGCCCGCGTGATCGTTGGACAGCACTATCTCGTGGATCGCCTGCTCGTCGGTCTTCTGGCCAATGGTCACGTGCTACTCGAAGGCGTCCCCGGACTCGCCAAAACCCTCAGTATCCGCACGCTGGCAAGCGCGACGGATGCCGACTTTAAACGCATCCAGTTTACGCCCGACCTTCTACCCGCAGATATCATCGGGACATTGATCTACAACCCCAAGGAGAGCTGCTTTGAAACGCGCAAAGGGCCCATTTTTGCCAACCTGATTCTTGCCGACGAAATCAATCGGGCACCCGCTAAGGTGCAAAGTGCCCTACTTGAAGCCATGCAAGAGCGCCAAGTCACCCTCGGGGAAAGCACCTTTTCGTTGCCGGAGCCTTTCTTGGTGCTCGCAACGGAAAATCCGATCGATCAGGAAGGCACTTATCCACTGCCGGAGGCGCAGGTCGATCGCTTCATGCTCAAACTAAAAGTGGACTACCCCAGCAAAGCAGACGAGCGCGAGATCCTTGATCGCATGGCTGCCACAGCACCCAGCTTAGAGGTCAACGCAGTGACTTCCCTCGAGGCAATTCGGAATGCCCGCGCGCATGTCAATGCGGTCTATGTCGATGCGAAACTACGCGACTACATCGTCAATCTGGTCCACGCAACGCGTCACCCTGCGGACTATCAGATGGAAATTGGGCAGTACATTCAATTTGGCGCGAGTCCCCGCGCGACGATCAGCTTAACTCTGGCTTCTAAAGCGTGGGCCCTGCTACAAGGCCGTAGCTACGTGATTCCCCAAGACGTCAGCGAAATCGGCATGGATGTCCTGCGCCACCGCGTGATTCCCAGCTATGAAGCGGAAGCGGAAGGGATCCGTAGCGAGGATCTGGTTCGCAGCGTTTTTGAAGCGGTCCCGGTCCCGTAAATCGTTCGCGCTTCATCTCCAATTTGGCAGCTGCCATCTCCAATTTAGAGTGACTCCTTCCGATATCATACAAAAGGTACGCCGCCTCGAGATCCGCACCCGACATCTCGTCACGGACTCTGTAAGCGGCGCCTACCATAGCTCGTTCAAAGGGCGCGGGATGGATTTCGAGGAAGTCCGCGAATACGCAATCGGAGATGATGTGCGCAGCATCGATTGGAATGTCAGCGCCAAGATGGATAAGCCATACATTAAGGTTTTTCGCGAAGAGCGTGAACTCACCTTGATACTGATGATTGACCTCAGCGCCTCCGGTAGCTTCGGCTCCGTGGAGCAAAGCAAACGGGAACGTGCCGCCGAAATCGCCAGTGTGCTGGCCTTCTCCGCGACTCAGAACAACGACAAAGTCGGCTTGCTACTGTACACCGACGAGGTCGAGCACTACTTGCCGCCGAAAAAAGGTCGCAGCCACATCCTACGTGTCATTCGTGACAGTTTATTCTTTAAGCCGCAGGGCCGCGGCACGCAGCACGGCGTTGCGCTGGACTACCTCAATCGCGTACAAAAGCGTAAGGCGGTGGTCTTCCTTATCTCTGATTTTCTGGATAGCGGTACGCAGACCTTCGCTAAATTAGCACTGACTCATCAGCGTCATGATTTGATCTGTATTGCACTCAGTGATCCGCGTGAAAGCCAACTGCCCAACGTCGGACTCATTACTCTGGAAGATGCTGAAAGTGGCGAATGCGTCGAAGTCGACAGTGGCAATGTCAAACTTCGCCAACGCTATCAAAGTCAAGCACGTCAGCGCCGTGACGACTTCACCAAGCAGATGCGCCAAAAAGGGCTCGACTGGATTGAAGCGAGGACTGACCAACCTTATCTACCTGCTTTGCGCCAACTCTTTGCGCGAAGAGCCACACGTCACTGATGCCAGCGCAGACTGCCAACCCATTAGCGGTGGCTCCTGCCGCCACTAGCGCTCCAGCAAGTCCACTCCCGGAACTACCGGCAGGACCGACGCTGGACCGCATTCGCCCCGCCTGGGAGATTCCTTTATTCGAAACATGGCAACTTGTAGTGCTCTCCGTCGGGTTCTGTTTTGTCTGCGGCTGGCTCATTCTTTTTCTGCTGCGAAGACTTCGTGCAGTAAAGAACGTGGCCCGTGAACACACTCCCTACGAGACCGCACTGGCGTCGATCGATACACTCGCAGCAGAGACGAACAGTGAGGCTTTATGTACCCAATTGTTGCATACCGTAAGCGGTTTCCTCGAAAGCACGCTGCAGGTTTCCGCTTTGGGGCGGAGATGCCCTGAAATCCTAAAGCAGATCCAGGTCGACACCGCCAAGCGCCAGCAACTCGAGGACCTCTGGGCGGTCTGCGAACACGCGAAGTTCGGACAAGCGTCCATCGATGCCGACACTCGTATTCAGCTACTGGATACGAGCCGAGAAATTATCCACAGTTTAAATACTCATATCAGCAAGGAGGCAGATTGATGGAGTTCTTTCAGTTTAAAGATCCGGCTTTTCTTTGGTTGCTGGCTACACTGCCACTGATCGCACGACTCTACGGCAAGGTCGGCGCCGAAGCTGCGGTCCGTTTCTCCAGCACTGCATTACTTAAAGAAATCAGCACACAGCGCCGCAGTCGTCCCGGGGCTTGGTTGCTCGCGATGCGGCTCGCGACACTCGCCTGCCTCATTATCGCGCTCGCACGGCCGCAATTGGGGCAAATGAATGACCGTACTGAAGCGGAGGGGATTGATATAGTACTAACACTCGACCTCTCCGGCTCGATGCGGGCTCTAGATCTTTCCACGCAAAAGACGATCGTCACCCGTCTGGATGCCGCCAAGAAAGTCGTTCGCGAGTTCATTGATCAGCGCCCTCACGATCGCATCGCATTGGTTGCCTTTGCCGCGGACGCCTACGTCGTCAGCCCGCTGACCTTAAATCATGATTGGCTAAAGAAAAACTTACAGCGTCTGGAACTCGGTGAGATCGATGGCAGCGGTACAGCCATCGGCACTGCGCTTGGTGCCAGCGTCAACCGCCTCCGCGACCACGAAGCGCGCAGCCGCATCATTGTACTGCTAACCGATGGCGAAAATAACGCGGGCACCATATCGCCCATCGGTGCCGCTGAAGCGGCCACGACCTACGGCGTTAAAATCTATGCGATTGCGACCGGTCAGAAGGGACGCGTGCCGGTTGCCGAAACCGATCGCGCAGGCCGCGTGCTTCGCGATAGCGAGGGGCAAGCGGTCTATCGCGGCCGTCGCGATAACTCCAACTACGATGAAACCGAATTACGCGAGATCGCGACCTTAACCGGCGGGCGTTTCTTCAGCGCGAAACGCGATGGTGAGCTCGAAGAGATCTACAGCGAAATCGATGCGCTCGAGAAAACCGTCGTGGAGCTGCGGAGCTATGCCAGCTTCACCGAATGGTTCGTTTGGCCATGCCTCTGCGGCTTAATTCTCTTGGGCCTCGAGCAATGCCTACTCCACACCCGCTACCGACGTTTGCCATGACCTTTGCTGCACCCCTAT
>Ga0228645_1000225_pt1 | contig 10313 bp, 13 predicted proteins | sample 57DmetaG_FD_190072 | JGI IMG/M metagenome (GOLD analysis project Ga0228645, IMG submission 190072) | Seawater microbial communities from Monterey Bay, California, United States - 57D | ecosystem: Environmental > Aquatic > Marine > Coastal | place: USA: California | collected 2016-11-06 | reverse complement strand
ACATGCCAATAGAATGCAATACAAAATCAATTTTACCCCCCAGAATTTCCATAGATTTTTCTACTAAGTGTTCTAAATCTTCAACTGATGTTGCATCTGCAGGAATTATTTGAGCGTTTGTTTTTTTTGCCAGCACCTCCAAGTTACCCATTCTTATTGCAGCTGGTGCGTTTGTTAACACAAACACCGCTCCTTCTTCGTGGGCTCTTTCTGCGGTTTTCCAAGCAATAGAATGTTCATTTAAAGCTCCAAAAATGATTCCTTTTTTTCCTTTTAATAAGTTGTGCATAACAAGATTCGAATTTAAATATTCGTGATGAGTTGTATATTAATTAATAATGAATTAGTTTAAAAGTTCTTTTGCATGGATGAGTGCAGTATCAGAAATATCTTTACCGCTCAACATTTCCGCAATTTCAACAATTCTTTCTTCCGAAGACAATTGCTTTAAATTGGTAGTGGTTACCCCGTTAATTTCTTCTTTAAAAACCTTATAATGACTACTTCCTTTTGCTGCAATTTGAGGTAAATGAGTAATGGCAATTACCTGCATATGGTGGCTCATTTGCTGCATAATCGCTGCGATTTTATTAGAAACTTCACCAGAAACACCGGTATCAATTTCATCGAAAATAATCGTTGGTAATTGGGTGCTTGTAGATAATACTTTCTTTACAGATAGCATGATTCTAGACAATTCTCCACCAGAGGCTACTTTCTTAAGCTCTCCATAATTACCTCCTTTATTGGCTGAGAATAAAAATTCTAAAGCGTCTTTTCCGTTTGAGAAATAGTTTTTTGTTGGTTTAATATGTATGGAAAAACGTGCGTTTTCCATCCCTAAATCTGCCAGTAAATTTTCTAATTCTTTTGTGAGCTTTGGTATTGATGTATTTCTAGCTTTAGAAATAGTAGCTGCAATTGAATCTAACTTCTCTGAAACAATATTTATTTCTTGTTGCTTGTTTGCAATTACTTCGTCTGCATTTTCTACCTGAAGCACTTTTTCTGAGAGCTCTTCATACACCTGTAATAATGCCTCTATAGAATTTACATAATGTTTTTTTTGTAAATTATAGATTAACTGCAATCTATCGTTGATTTCGTCCGCTTCATTTGGATTGAAATCGATGCTTTCATTTGCATTTTCTAATTCAGCAACAATATCATCTATTTCTATTTTTACACTGGTAATTCTTTCTAATAAATTTTGATACCCTTTGTAAAATGGGGCAATTTTTGATAACTTATTTTCTAAATTATTCACTGAACTTTGAATACCTATTTCATCTGTAATAGAAATTTCTAAAGCTTCTGATAAATTGAGTTTTATATCTTCAACATTGTTGAGTCTCTCTAATTTTTCTTCTAATAGATGTTGCTCGTCAACTTTTAAGTCTGCTGCTGTTAATTCTTTAAATAAATGAGAATTATAATCATATTGTTGGTGAGCTTCTCTTTGTTTCTTTTCTAATTCTACCAATTCTTTTTTTAATTGATTCAGTTGAACAAAACCTCTATGATAAGAGGAAATTCTTTCTTTATTTTTTGCGAATGCATCTATAACTGCAAACTGAAAGTTGTTGTCGGACAATTGCATTGTTTGATGTTGAGAATGGACATCGATCAACTTAATTCTTAATTGGTTTAACACAGATAGTGTTACTGGGGTATCATTTACAAAAGCTCTAGATTTACCAGAAGGTAAAATTTCTCTTCTAATAATCGTTTCAGGTTCATAATCTAAATCTACCTCTTTAAAAAAATCTTGCAGATTATAAGTAGAAATCGCAACTTTTGCTTCTACAATACATTTGGTAGAGGTATCTTTTAGAGATGATAAATCTGCTCTATTGCCTAAAACCAAACCTAAGGCTCCCAAAAGTATTGACTTTCCTGCGCCAGTTTCCCCAGTTATTATTGACAATCCCGAAGAAAAATCAATGGATAACTGATGTATTAAAGCATAGTTCTTAATGGTAAGTTGGGTTAACAAATCTTCTAAATTTAAGGAACTAAAATTAGTGAATTAAATTAAGAAATTAAAAATGTAAATTAGAAATCTCTTAACTAATTTTCGGCATTTGTTGTTGCCATAAATTAAAGTAGTGTCCTTTTTCAGCATATAATTCTTTATGATTCCCTTGTTCTAAAACTTTTCCTTTCTGAAGTACTACAATTTCGTCAGCATTAATAACGGTACTTAACCTATGTGCAATAATGATAATTGTTTTGTTTTCTTGTCTTAATCTTTCTATTGCTTTTTGGATATAATTTTCGGAAGTTGAATCTAAGGAAGAAGTAGCTTCATCTAAAACTAAAACTTCAGGTTGTTTATACAAAGCTCTTGCAATGGCAATACGTTGTTTTTGACCGCCAGACAATGTAGCTCCGTTTTCTCCAAGATACGTATTAAATCCATTAGGCATACTTTCTATAAATTCTAAAATACCTGTAGATTTACAAATCTCTATAATCAACTCCATATTTGGCGAAAAATCTCCAACAGCAATATTATCAATTATATTTCCTGAAAATAAATCTATTTTTTGAGGGACAACACTAACTAATTCTCGTAAACTTTCGTGCTGAATGTATTTTAAATCCAAATCTCCAATTGTAATACGTCCTCTTTGTATGGGATACAAATTTTGTAATAAAGAAATTAAAGTCGATTTCCCCGAGCCACTTTCACCAACAATTGCAGTACTATTACCTTTCTTAATTTTTAAATTAAAATCGGTAAAAACCTGTACACGAGTACTATATCTAAAAGCTACGTTTCTAAACTCTATATTACCAATTTTTTCTTTCTTCAAAAGTACTTTTTCAGTATTTTCTTCTCGTTCTAAATCCATAATTTCAAACAAACGATCAGCTGCAATTAAGGCATTTTGAATTTGTTTGTTTGCCCCAATTAAACTAGCTACTGGGTTCATAAAATAGCCTATAATTGCATAAAAAGAGAGTAATTCTCCAGGAGTAATTTCTCTTTCAATTACAAAATAAGAGCCACTCCACAATAATATAATCGTAAATAATTGTGCGATAAAAGTAGTAGAAGTACCTGAAAAAATAGAATTTAAGGCAGATTTATAACCAATATTCAATAAACCTATAAAACGTGTTTCTGTGTTAATATTTGCAAAACTTTCTAAACCAAAACGCTTTATTGTACCTACAGAATTTAAAGACTCTACCAACTGACTCTCTAACTCAGCAGAACTTTCCATTATTTTACGCTCTGTCTTTTTGTTGAGTTTATTTATAATTATGTAAACCACTAGATATAGAGGAATAACCAACAACATTATTAATGCTAGCTTCCAATAATATAGAAACATAATTCCAAAGGAAAAACAGACAATAAGAATATTTACAGTTAAACTCAGAGAAACCTCATTGATAAAGGCTCTAATTTTAACGGCATCATTTATACGAGAAATAATTTCTCCAACACGCATGGTATCAAAAAATTGTTGTGGTAATTTTAATAAGTGTTTATAATAGCCTAAAATTAAACGGGCATCTATTTGTTGTCCGCTTTTAATAAGAAACACATCTTTAAAAACACCTATTATAATTTGTAATAGCAATAGAACAAGCATTATAACACTTAATAAATTTAAGAGTTTTGTATTACCACCAACCAAAACATAATCTGTAATTTTTTGTATGTAAATTGAAGTGGAAAACCCTAATAATGTAAAAATAACAGCACCAATAAATGCTTGAAGTAATACAAACTTATGAGGTTTTAGTAAACACCAAAAGCGTTTTAAAACAGAAACTTTTTCATTACCTGTAGCAAAATCCTCTTTAGGCATTAATAATACCAAAACACCGGTCCATTCTTTTAAAAACTCTTCGTTTGATTTTTTATGAATTTTCCCATCTCCTGGATCCATAATTATTATGTACTCTTTAGTTACTTCGTAAATAACCACATAATGATGTAATTGCTCTTTTAGGATTATATGAGCAATTGCTGGTTTGGGTATTTTAAACAAGCTGTCTAATTCTCCACGAACCCCTTTAGCCTCAAAACCTAGTTTTTCTGCAGCTTCAATTAAGCCTAAAACATTAGTGCCTTTTTTATCGGTACCTGCATATTGTCTTATGCGTGCAATAGGGATTTGTAAATTATAGTATGATGATATGGAGGCTAGACAAGCTGCGCCACAATCTGTAATATCGTGTTGTTTTATGGTTTTTTTTGCCATTTTCAAGGGTTTTAATGGCAAAGAAAGGAGAGTTTAGTGCAAGTTTTTTGCAGTAGAATAAATTTGTTTACCTTTTTGTTGGGATAATAAATGAATTATAAAATCTGAGAATTAATTTTAAAAAAAAATAACGCTTTCTATGAATTTATAAAAAGCGTTATTTTATCTGAAATAAATTTTTAAGAATCAATTTTTAAAAAAGGGGTTAAATAAACCAATCATAAAATATTTTACAATATGATATATAGACAACCCTAAAATAAAAGCTATAACTATTCTTCTTAATTTATACTTCATAATGTTTTTTATTAACATTCTGAGGGACAACTTCCAGTAAAAAGACCACTTAAAAAACCACCGACATACTGACCTGCATCTTCAACTGATTTAGTCCAAGCATCCCATAAGGGACCACCTCCATTTATTTCTAGTAATTCTCTTTTACTTAAATTTTCTAACATAAATATTGATTTTTAAAGTTTTTTTATTCGTTAGACGTAAATGGATTAAACATGCCTGCAACAAAATGCTTTCCATGTTCATAAATTGCCATTCCTAGAATAGCCAAACCTATTCCTGCTAGGGAGATACCAAAGTCTCCTCCATTTATTTCTTTTAATTCTTGTTTGGTTAGTTCTTTTAGTTTAAGATTTTTCATATTTCAAATATTATTTTAATTAATTAAACGGCTAGGCTACTCCTATCCAACTGTTAAAACTCCAAGCGGCACTTATGATGGCTCTAACGAATTTACCAGCATTACAGCCCGAACAACCATCAGGATCAATTGATCCCCCTTCAGTTTCTCTAATCTCTCTAGCATTCAATTCCTGAACACCATAAATTTCTAAATTTCTCATAAATATACATTTTTTAAATTATTAATTTATTTTTTGGTTGTAAACTCTTTACAATCCATATCAAAACGCTACAATGTGCAGCTAGTTCTATTTTGATAACACAAACATAATCTCGTTCAGTGCAATTTCCTTGCAACGAACAAATTATTTTTCAAAAAATAACTACCATCAAATAGTTTAGTTACTTGATTGTTGGTTAATACATTTACAGAAATAGAAACTTGTAAATCAAAATCAATTTGAAAGAAGTAGCTCCAAAATCTGTAATATCGTGTTGTTTTATGGTTTTTTTGCCATTTTCAAGGGTTTTAATGGCAAATATAAAGAGGGTTTATGCCAAGTTTTGCAGGGAAAGAAAATTGTTTTAAATTTTTATATTTCATTACCATTCAAAACAAATTTGTTTCTAATTTCCAAAGAATGACAAAAATAAAGTTATAAAAAACATTTACTTTACTATTAAGTAGCCAAATGCATACCCTAAAAAGTAAGTAAACGTTATTAAAAAAACTATTTAAATAAGAATTATAAATATTTTTTTCATGTTGCTTTTTTCCAAAAAGATATAATTACTTTTTTTCAAAACATTTAATTATAAAAACATTAAAAATTTAATTGTTCACAAGTAAGTTAACTAATACTTATTTTTTACTTATTAAAATAAGTAATATAATGATGATATGTTAACTCATTATTCAACTCTATCTTGATCTTCATAGTATTGACAATTTCAAAACTAATTTCAATGATCGTATCAGCATAAAGATTATCAATAAATCAAGAATGATTTTTTTTGAATTTATAGCTTATTAAATCTAATAAATTTATCACTAATAAATAAATTAAAATAAAAAGATTGACCTCAATTGGTGTTTCTAAGATAGAATTTGAAACAATAAACAGAAACCAGGTGATTAAGAAAGATGGGAAAAAAATATTTTCTCCACCTTTATTTTCAACTTTATTTTTTGAAACTATAATCAACATTAAACCAACACAAATGGAGAAAATTCCTTTATTAAAATTTAAAGGAGTTCTTATTAGTTCATAAACTATTGAAATAAATACAATTAATAAACCTATGTATTTAAAGTAATATGGAAGTAATTTTTTCATTTGACAAATCTAATTTTATGTTAACACATTAAAGGTAGCTATTTTAGGTTAATTTCATATGGACACCTAATAACTTTTAATCATTTTTTATTTATTGCACAAAGTGAATATATTGTGAGTCTATAATGTTGAAAATCCGAAATTTATTAAATTTCGGATTTTTAGATTATTAGTAATAAGGATTGCTAATAAAAATCATCCCCAGCACCTGCGTTGTGGGTAGCGTTAAATCCAGAATTATAATCATCAGGGTTATTCTGAGCATCATTAACCATTGCTATAACCAATGATACTACCCACCAATAACCACCACCATTAACTTTTTGAAGCTCCTGAGCCCCCATTTCTTGAACACTAAACTTTTGTAAATTTTTCATATTAAAGTTTTTTCATATTACCATTTTTGACCTGCTATCAACCCAGTACCCTTATGAATATTACTGTGTTTTAATCCCTCACCAACGTTAGCACCAATACCATTAAGAGCACCAAATACCCAAGCTAAAAATCCACCACCATTTGTTTTTTTAATCTCTCTAGCATTCAACTCCCGAACACCGTAAATATCTAAATTTCTCATAATTATACATTTTTTAAATTATTAATTTGTTTTTTGGTTGTAAACTTTTTACAATCCGTATCAAAACACTACAATGTGCACCTAGTACTATTTTGATAACACAAACATAATCTCGTTCAGTGCAACTTCCTTGCACTTAATAAATTATTTTTCAAAAAATAACTACCACCAAATATTTTAGTTACTTGATTATTGGTTAATACATTTACAGAAATAGAAACTTGTAAATCAAAATAATTACAAAACAAGCTGCTCCACAATCTGTAATATCGTGTTGTTTTATTGTGATTTTTGCCATTCTTTAATGTTTTGAATGACAAATAAAGGAGAGTTCAGTGCAAACTAATTGCAGTAAAAAAAATTAATTACATCGAAAATAATACAACAAGTAGTAAATATAAATTAGTGACTAATTTTATTTTTTAGATAAAATACTACCTCATTTATTTTATGAGGTAGCTTTTAATCGATGTTTAATTTTAAATAAATAGAGAAACGTAAATCATTTAAAAATTTATCTAAAAAGTAAAAATTTATACCATAAACAAATCTATAATTTAAAAACTAAATAAATAATTTAATAATTCATAAAATAAAATTACAGTTACTACTTTTAAAATGAAAATAATCTTTTTTCTGTGTCTATTCATTTGTTAAATATCTATTATAATCTTACCATTCCCCAGAAGCTCCATGCCAACCATGGACACCATGTTCTTGCTCAGCATTACCAGCAGCAACTATAGAACCGAAAACAGTCCCTAGCCATCCGAAAAATGCTTGACTTAGTTCATCACCTCCTGAAATTGTAATTAATTCTTTGTCTTTAAGACGAGTTACATTATATTTTTTTGAAATTTTCATATTGTATATTTTTTAATTTTGACTTGCCGCATTAAAGTTTTCATTAAAAGCTGCAACATTAGCTTCCCAATCAGCTACAACCTCGTAAGCAAATCTAATAGCCAATCCTTGCAAAAACCAATTACCTCCTTGTGTCTGCATAATCTCCTTAGCATTCAACTCCCGAACACCATAATTTTCTAAATTTTTCATAAAATTACATTTTTTAAAATTATTAATTTATTTATTTGGTTGTAAACTTTTTACAATCCGTATCAAAACGCTACAATGTGCAGCTAGTTCTATTTTGATAACACAAACATAATCTCGTTCAGTGCAATTTCCTTGCAACGAACAAATTATTTTTCAAAAAATAACTACCACCAAATATTTTAGTTACTTGATTGTTGGTTAATACATTTACAGAAATAGAAACTTGTAAATCAAAATCATTAGAATAATAGTACGTCTTTCTACTTTTACTATAACCAATGTTAGCGTCATAATCTTTTAATTCTTTTATTAATAAGTGTACAGAGCGTTTGCTAATTCTGAGTAACTTTGATAACTCTTTTGGTGTTCCTGTATGTTCTATTGCAATTAAATTGTGTAATTGTTGTAAACGCTCTAGTGTTTTTAGATTTTTCATAGGTTCTGTTATTTTCTATTTTTTATTTTTGATATTCCTGCCTACGCATAAATGACAGTTATTTTAAGTTGAAAAATTGATAATATTTATTTTTGAAATTCTTCGACTACACTCAGAATGACAAACTTATTTTAGTTCTTTGCTATTTGAGTTGATGGGTTTACCCAATCATCCATTTTATCATATAATAAATCAAAAAGAGAGCGCTCTGTAAGTTCAAAACGAGCATTTACAAGCATTCCTTTTTTTAATTGTCCTTTAAATCCGTTTTTTAGCTGTAGATAATTTTGATCTAATGAGCATAAAACTTTATACATTGGTGTATTGTTAATCATTTGTACATCGTTTCCTATTGCTGTGATTTTTCCACTGGCCAATCCCCATTGATTATAATTAAAAGCACTGACTTGAAAATTTACTTTTTTTTCTTTTTTAAGCAAACCTATATCAATTGGGTCGATATAACATTCGACAATCAAATCTGATTTTGGTGAAATTTCTGCTAATTGAATTCCTATTGAAATAAAACTACCTTTTTCAATTCCTTTTACATTTAATAACGTTCCTGAAACAGGAGCTTTAACAATGGACAAATTATTGGTTTCCTCTAATTCTACTTGATTGTTTTCTAATTCTTTTAATTGATTTTGATGATTTACTAGTGCTGCTTGCCAACTACTATGCTGTTGTTTCTTATATTGATTGATTGCATTTAAAGATAAATCGTATTCTAGTTTACTATTATTTAATGCCACTTTTGCTATTACTCCTTTTTCGAATAATTTTTGACTCCGATTATAATCTTCTTTTATTTTCTGAAAACGAGTATTTAATTCACTCAATTTTTGCTGATAAAAATTATATTCTTGCTTATATTTTAGCGAATTTAATTTGTTAGCAATTCTTTTTTGATTCGATAAAAGTTTTATATCCTCTATAAATTTTTTAGTTTCGATGAATAAACTCCTTGTCGTATTTATTTTTTGAGTAATTGCTAAATTATTAATCATCATCAAAGTATCTCCTTTATTTATTTGACCATTATTTTTAAGTTGATGAAAAATTACTTTTCCGCTATGACTACTTTGTAAAAGAATTCTTTCTTTATCAGGTCTTATCAATCCTTGAGAAGTATTATAAATAGTTACACTAATAAAAGGCAAAGAAATCAATGCAACAATTAAAGCGAATAAAATAAAACCATAGATAATTTTACTTTTATTCGTGTGTTTAAATTGATGAACATCAACAGTGTTTTCTATAATCTCTTTTGGAAATATTTGCTTTTTCATTTTTTATTTTGGCAATTTTAAAATCATTTATAGCTTTATGATTTGTAAACATAGAAAAGAAATAATGACTTGTCAATATCAAAAAATGAGTAAATTATACCTTTTTACACTCACTGAAAACAGTGATAAATGGCACTATTATAATACCCCAAAAAATGTCTATTGTATGGTTTAAAAACATTCTATATCTTTATTAAAAAATTCTCCCCCCATAATTATCATATATTATTTATGGAAATTCTAGAAAAAGTAAGAAAGAGAATTAGAAGTCTTAGATTAGAAAAAGAGTATACTCAGGATTACGTTGGAGATCGATTAGGAATAAGTCAAAAATCATATCATCGCTTAGAAAATGGTAAAAGTCAATTAAAAGTAAAAACACTTTTAAAATTATCTACAATTTTAGAAGTAGACATTACTTATTTTTTAAAGTTGTAAAATAATGGCTTATCCATTATAAAAAAAGGAATGAAATTTAATATTCTTTTTAATTAATATTTTTCCACTTAGAATTGTTATTCGGAGATATTTTTTTAACCATTTGGGTGAGTCTCTTTTGACTGTTTGTAACAGGACCATCTGAATACATATTTGCAATCTCGTCTGATTTTGCATCAAAAAACAAACGTATCAAATAATTTCCAACGGTTTTATTATAAATACTTTCTAGAGATAGAATCGCATTTTCAATCGTCTGTTTTCCCTTTTTTTTGTTTGAAGAGAAAACGTCTAATCCAAGTATATGATATG
>Ga0228645_1000219_pt1 | contig 10455 bp, 7 predicted proteins | sample 57DmetaG_FD_190072 | JGI IMG/M metagenome (GOLD analysis project Ga0228645, IMG submission 190072) | Seawater microbial communities from Monterey Bay, California, United States - 57D | ecosystem: Environmental > Aquatic > Marine > Coastal | place: USA: California | collected 2016-11-06 | reverse complement strand
TAGATACTGTTACCTTTGAAAAAACAACCTACGCTGGTTTGCCTCACAAATTCGAAGCAGGAACTCCAAATATTTGTGGAGGAATTGCTTTTGGTACTGGTTTAGATTATATGAATTCAATAGGCTTTGATACTATTGCCTCTTATGAACACGATCTTTTAGAATACGGAACAGAAGAATTGTTAAAAATTGAAGGCCTAAAAATCTACGGAACCACTGCTGAAAAAACAGCCGTTATCTCTTTTAACGTTGGTGAAATTCATCCCTATGATATCGGGGTTATTTTAGACAAACTCGGTATTGCTGTTAGAACCGGGCATCACTGTGCACAACCGATTATGGATTTTTACAAAATTCCAGGAACCATAAGAGCTTCCTTTTCTTTTTACAATACCAAAGAAGAAATTGATGTATTTATTACTGCGCTTAAAAGAGCTGTTTCAATGCTCTCATAAAAATATAAAGGGGTTTATAAATAAAAAAAGGTTGAGCTAAGCTCAACCTTTTTTTTATAATCATATCCGTGTGTTTCCTTTTAAAAAAGAAAACACAAACTGCTTAATTATTTATCGTCCAAGATAGGTAATACTGAGAACCTATTGCACCTACACCAGGAGCACTCAAATACTCTTGCCCTGTAAGATTAGCCCCACCTAGTTTGAATACAGATTTCCATGCTGGAACACTGTAATTAACCTGAGCATCTAAAACTGTTCTTGAAGCAATGTCTGCATCTAAGAATGTAGATTCCCATCGGTATTCATCTTGCCATCTTGCATTGATATTAAAACCAAAGTTTTTAAATACATTCTGCTTTCCAAATTGAACTTTTACTTTGTGTTCTGGAGTGTTAAACCCAGCTTCAAAATCTGGATCAGAAGCTTGATCAAAATCAAGCTTAGCATAAGTATAGTTAAACCCAAAGTTAAACCCGTTCAAAATCTGTGTGTTTACACCAATTGAAGCTCCGTAAGAACTAATGTCTGCAGAGGTGTTTGTGTAAGTAGAAAATACCGTATAATCACTTTGTCCTAAAGCAACAAGTGATAATGGAACCTGGGCACCACCTGGTCCAACAGGCGCAGTTTGAGTTCCTGCAACGTCTCCATAAAAAGGAACCACTACGTTTTTACCTGCAATAAAATCTTCGTACTGGTTGTAATACACACTAAGATCTACAGTAATTTTAGCTTCTTCTGAACCCACTAATCCTCTATATCCAACTTCATAAGCAGTTACTTTTTCTGGCTTCACCAATTCAACATTTGCCGCTACTGGCGCTCCTGCTAAAACAGACGTCAAAGAAAATGCATTATCATATGCCGATCTTCCTGAAACCTGAACAGATGAAAGACCTCCAGTAAGTGCAGATCCTGTTTCGCTCAAAGGTAATGCTGGTGTTGTAAAACGATCTAAATTATCTGGAGCAGAACCAATTAAATAAGCTCTACCTGCATTTAAACCAATGTACTGATCTTGAGTTGTTGGGTTTCTAAATCCTGTTTGAAAAGAAGCTCTAAAGTTTTGATTTTTATTTTCTCCTCCAGCATATGCTAAAGATACTCTTGGCGAAAAGTTTCCGTCAAAGTTTTGAGCCTTATCATAACGTATAGAACTTGTTAGCTTTAAACGATCGTCTTCTAAAAAGCTTTTTTGCATTTGCGTATAAAGACCATACTCGTCATAATCAATTGCTCCATCGTAATCAGTAAAAATACTTCCGCTTGAATTTAAAGAATATCTTCTGTAAGAACCTCCAATTTGAAATTCTGCAAAATCGATTAGATCTCTTAAATTATAATTTGCGTCTGCGTGGTATAATTTTGTATTGTCTTGGAATTTAGATCCTGTTACTAAATCTGGATCTGTGGTTATTCTATCAAAAGCTTCTTGAAACTCTGGAGTTCCTGGTACGAATCTCCCTGTATCTGCTACAGCTCTTGCCACTTGGTGACTTCCTGCTTGAACACCAGGAATTAAACCCAAGAAAGCCCCGGTATATTGACCAAACCAATCAGCATCAGATTTCCATGCTCTGTTAATGTTAATTGCAGCAAAACGAGTGTCATAAGAATCTCCCGCGTCTTCACTTGTCATATATCCTCTAACAAAGAAGTTTTTCCCTGTCAACTCTAACTTGTGTTGCTCCATAAAGAAGTTCTTTATGTTGTATCTATTTGTTCCCTGATAGATTGTATTTCCAGTACCAATTTTAGAGTTCCATATTACCTCGAGACGGTCATCTCCGAAAGGGCGGTAATTTATAGAAGCACCAAATTTCATGCTTTTAGCGTCGTATGACATCAAATCTGATTCATCATATCCTGTTCTACTTACATCTCCAATCCCAAATGGTAAAGTTGTAGTAACCTCATCACCATAAACATTTAAACCGTCATAGTTGTTATCTGTAGCTCTGTCTCCAGTTGTTACACCGCTTAGGTTTGTGTTTCTGTAATCTGTAGCATACCACTCTGTACCATCTAGATAAGACAAGGTTGCTTTCGCTGCTAATTTATCAGAAAAAGCATGTGCCATTCTAATATTAAAATCATAATAGTTATTATCTCCTGCAGCTTCTTGACTTGTTAATCCGTTTTTGTAAGAAACACTAATTCCCTGATGATCAAAAGGGTTTTTACTTCTCATAAACATGATTCCGTTGAACGCATTTGCACCATATAGCGCAGAAGAGGCTCCTGGCAATAACTCAACAGTCTCAACATCTAATTCAGACATCCCTAGTAAGTTCCCCAACGCAAAATTTAATGCGGGTGAAGCGTTGTCCATCCCATCAACTAATTGCATGAAACGAGTGTTTGCAAAAGTTGCAAAACCACGAGTATTCACAGATTTAAAAGTCAAACTGTTGGTATTCACATCTACCCCTTTTAAATTCTCTAAGCCGTCATAAAAGCTTGGAGCAGAAGTGTTTTTTATGGCTCTAGAATCCATTCTTTCAATGGAAACCGGTGACTCCATAATACGTTCTGGAGTTCTAGATGCCGAAAGCACAATCTCGTCTAAAGAAGTCTCGTTTTCTACAAGGCCTACAGCAACTTTTTGATTGTTTTCAGTAATTTGAATTTTATTTGTTTTGAACCCCAAGACAGAAACCTCTATAGTAAATGGAGGAGTATCCGAAACATTTAACACAAATTTTCCATCAAAATCTGTGGTTGTTTCTACAGCTTTTCTAGAAATTTTAATGTTTGCGCCAGGAAGTGTTTCTCCTGTTTTAGCGTCTTTTACGGTACCTGTAATCGTTGTTTGTGCAAACATTGCTGCACTTCCAAAAACCACAAAAGTAAATAGTAAAATCTTTTTTATCATAATTTAAATTATTTGTTAACTACACGCAAAGTACAATTTTTTTTGAATTATTGAAAAAAAAGGCTAAATTATTAGGGGGTTGATAAAAAATAACGGTTATAAATACCAAATAGAAATTTTATAAACGGCTCTTTTTAAGTAGAGTAAAGAGCGACTTAGTTGTCGTATATTTGCTTAAAATTTAAAAAAATTTGAATACAATTCAAAATATTGCTAACTTTTCTACTTCTGAAAAAACATATGTCACCATTGGCACTTTTGACGGCGTCCATTTTGGGCACCAAAAAATCATTGAAAAACTGGTTTTAGAAGCTAAAAAAGCAAACAGAAAGTCTGTGCTATTGACTTTTTTTCCGCATCCCAGAATGGTATTGCAAAAAGACAATTCTCTAGAGTTAATTAACACCATTGAGGAGCGCGCTAATTTGCTTGAAATAACAGGTTTGGATTATTTAATCATTCATCCTTTTAGCATTGCATTTTCTAGGATGTCTGCTTTGGCATTTGTGCGCGATATTTTAGTAAATCAACTTCATATTTCAAAATTAATTATCGGATATGATCATCATTTTGGTAAAAATAGAGAAGGAAATATCATACAATTAACTGAATACAGCCATTTATACGATTTTAAAGTTGAAGAAATTCCTGCACAAGACATCGATGCTGTTTCTGTAAGTTCAACTAAAATTAGAAATGCCTTGGCTGAAGGGAGTTTAAAAACTGCGAATAGCTACCTAGGATACAACTTTATGTTAAGTGGAACCGTTGTAAACGGGAAACAATTAGGAGGCAAAATTGGGTATCCAACAGCAAATATCAATGTCAAAGAAACCTATAAATTGATTCCTAAAACAGGAGTCTATGTGGTTCTTTCGAAGATACAAGAGCGCAATGTATACGGAATGATGAACATCGGAAATAGGCCAACAATAAATGGAAATCATCAAACGATTGAGGTGCATTTTTTTGATTTTAATGCTGATTTATATGGTCAAAACCTACAAATTGAACTCTTGTATTTTTTACGCGATGAAGAAAAATTTGACACGATTGAATCCCTAATTATTCAGCTCAAAAAAGACGAACAAACCGCCAGAGCCTTTGTTACAAAGAATCTCTAAAGCGAGATTGCTAAAGTCTGAAGCTTACTGTATATTTGCGACTTTAAATCATATCAAAAATGCTACAAGTACAATTTATTAGAGATCATAAAGAAACTGTTTTAAAAGGGCTGGCAAAACGCAATTTCGAAAATGCTGAATCTATAATTGAAGAAGTTTTATCTGCAGATGAAAAAAGAAGAGCAACTCAAGTTTCTCTTGACAATACACTGGCAGAATCTAATAAAATATCAAAAGAAATTGGCGCATTTTTTAAATCAGGAGAAATTCAAAAGGCAAGCCTTTTAAAAGAAAAAACAGGTCAATTAAAAGAACAATCTAAAGCGCTTTCTGAGGCTTTAAATGAACATACGGCTGCCCTACAATCGTTGTTGTTTCAAATCCCTAACATACCTCATACTTCGGTAAAAGCAGGAAATTCTGAAGACGAAAATGAGCGTATTTTTAGCGAAGGAACCATCCCGAATTTAGGAAAAAATGCACTTCCACATTGGGAACTTGCTAAAAAATATAACATCATAGATTTTGAACTAGGAAATAAAATTACGGGTGCTGGTTTTCCCGTTTACAAAGGAAAAGGGGCAAAACTACAACGTGCATTAATCAATTATTTTTTAGATAAAAACACACAAGCGGGCTATACCGAAGTTCAGGTTCCGCATTTGGTTAATGAGGCTTCTGCAATGGCTACAGGTCAACTGCCAGACAAGGAAGGCCAAATGTATCATTGCCCTGAAGACGATTTATATTTAATTCCTACAGCAGAAATACCGATTACAAATATGTTTCGGGGAAACTTATTACAGGAATCAGATTTCCCAATGACTTATACTGGATATACTCCTTGTTTTAGAAGAGAAGCAGGAAGTTATGGTGCGCATGTTCGTGGATTAAACAGATTGCATCAATTTGACAAAGTAGAAATTGTAAGAATTGAGCACCCAGAAAATTCATACAACGCTTTAAACACTATGGTAGAGCATATTAAAAGTATTTTAAGAGAGTTGAAACTCCCTTACAGAATTTTACGTTTGTGTGGCGGAGATACAGGATTTACGGCAGCATTGACTTTTGATTTTGAAGTATTTTCTACAGCCCAAGACAGATGGTTGGAAATAAGCTCAGCATCAAATTTTGAAACGTTTCAAGCAAACAGACTAAAGCTCCGTTTTAAAAATAAGGAAGGAAAAAGTGAATTGGCACATACCTTAAACGGAAGCGCTCTGGCGTTGCCACGTGTATTGGCTGGGATTCTAGAAAATTATCAAACTGCAGAAGGAATTCAAATTCCAGAAGTGTTGATCCCTTATACGGGATTTAGCATAATCAATTAATTTGCAACAACAGCAATCTGTAACCTCTTATAGGTATGCATTTCCAAAAGAGCAACCAAATAGGCCCTAATTTGTCCGTTTTTCATACATTCTATTGACCTCTTTTTGGAAGCCTCATAGTGTTTGGTGAACGCTCTCATCTAATTCGTATTTAAGTTCATTTAAAATAAATGCAACTTCTATGCCAAAAAAAAGAAGAGATAAGAATTGAAGGATTTCCTAAACATATAACACTTATGTTAAGTATCTTTGAATAGAAATGAAACTTATACAGCTACTTATTTTCCTTACAGTTACTAGCACTAGCTTCGCTCAAAACGATTATTTGCTCGCAGAAAGTTACTACCGAGAAGGGGCCTATGAAAAAGCAACAGAGCAGTTTAAAAAATTGTACGCTAAGAGCCCTTTTAATACCTCGTATTTAAACCGTTTGGTTAGTTGCTACCAAGAAACAGAACAGTTTTCTGAAGCAGAACAATTGTTAATTTCTAAGCTTAAAAAGAACCCTGAACAGGGATTTCTATATGTGTATTTGGGCTATAATTATGAGCGACAACAACAAAAAGAATTGGCGAGAAAAAATTATGCCTTGGCCTTAAAATCTATTGATAAAAACCCTTCCTATGGTCCTATTATAGGACGCATTTTTAAAAATTACAATCTTTTAGATTCTGCTGTTTTAGCCTATGAAAAAGTAATGATAATAAATAAAAATGCAGATTATAATTTTCAAATAGCTCAAATTCAAGGAGAAAAAGGCGACTTCAAAAACATGTTTGAATCATGCATTAATTTGGTTGATAAAAAAGAACAATACGCAAGCGTAATTCAAGGGTTTACAAGTAAATATATTACTGATGACTCTGAAAACAAAGCCAATATCATATTTAAAAAAACACTGCTAAGAAAATCTGCAAGCCAACCAAAAAATGTTTGGAACGCCCTGTTAAGTTGGCTGTTTATTCAACAAAAAGAATATGAAAAAGCACTGACTCAAGAGAAAGCACTGTATCAAAGAAGCGCATCAGACTTATCTGCTATTTTTGATTTAGGAAAAATTGCTTTTGAAAATAAAAACTATACTTCTGCAAAAGATTGTTTTTATTTTGTCACTCAAAAATCTTCCTTAAATGAAGAAATAATTGACGCCTATTCATACATCACAAAAATTGCTGTTGCCACTCATAATTCTGAAACTGAAGCTTTATTTCAGTCATTATTTAAAAGGTTTGGCAAAAAAGCGAATACTGTAAAATTACAAATTGCATATGCTGACTTTTTAACCTTCTCACAAAATACACCAGAAGAAGCAAAAAAAGTTTTAGAAAATGCATTTGCCTTTTCAAACTCAAAATTTCAAAAGGCAAGAATAAAACTAAAGTTAGGTGATATTTTCGTATTTACTGGAAAATTTAACAAAGCATTGCGCTATTTTTCTCAAATTCAAACGCAGTTAAAAAATCATGAACTCGCACAATTGGCCCGATTCAAAGTAGCACAAACGAGTTATTTTAAAGGTGATTTCACCTGGGCCAAAACGCAACTAAAGGTCCTTAAAAGTTCTACTTCTCAACGTATTGCCAATGACGCCGTGGCCTTATATTTAATGATTACAGATAATGAACCTGTAGATGGTATTCCTTCTGGCTTATCACAATATTCAAAAGCTGTAGTATTAGACTTTCAAAATAAAACACAAGAGGCCATAGATACTTTAAGCGTGATAAGCAAACGTTATAAAGGACAACCAATTGAAGATGAAGCCCTTTTAAAACAAGCAAAACTTTTTATAAAACTAAATGAATTTGAGGCTGCAATTACAAACTTCAAAAAAGTTATCGCACTAAACCCTGAGGGTATTTTAATTGATGATGCCTATTATGAATTGGCAGAATTGTTCAATAATTATTTAAAAAAACCTGAAAAAGCGTCAGAATACTATCAAAAGATTATTTTTGATTATTCTTCTAGTATTTATTTGGTAGAAGCAAGAAAAAAATATCGAATAATTAGAGGCGATACACTTTAAAACGCAGAATATAAAACAGTACAAAAACTCTCAATTCAAAAAATGTATATATACAACGTAACTATAAATATTGACAACAGCATTCATGATGAATGGTTCGGTTGGATGAAAACACATATTATCGCTGTGTTAAATACAGGAAGGTTTACAACTGCAAAACTTACAGAAGTTTTGGTCGAAGAGGAAATGGGAGGAAAAACCTATTCAGTTCAGTATTCAGCAAAAACAAAAGAAGATTTAGATCATTATTATAAATATGAAGCAGAAAAACTCCGGGCAGATGGTCTTCAAAAATTCGGTGATAAAATGTTAACTTTTAGAACAGAATTAAAGTTAATAAAAGAATTTTATCCTCTAAAAACGAGCAACTAAAGATGTCTGTAAAAGCAAAAAAACATTTAGGACAACATTTTTTAACTGATGAGAGTATCGCAAAAAATATTGCAAATGCATTGACAGAAAACGGGTATACTGATGTCTTGGAAATAGGCCCAGGAATGGGGGTTTTAACAAAGTACTTATTACAAAAAAAATCAAAAATTACGGTCCTAGAATTAGACCGAGAATCTGTTGCATACCTGAAAGATGTTTTTCCAATAGAACACCTCAGCTTAAATACTTCTAAAGAAAAATTTGACATTATTGAAGGCGATTTTTTAAAGAAACAAATTCAAGAGATTTTTAATCAAAAACAAGTTGCGATTATTGGCAACTTCCCTTATAATATTTCTACTCAAATTGTTTTTAAAGCAATTGAAAACAGGACGTATGTGCCTGAATTTGCTGGTATGTTTCAAAAAGAAGTGGCGATGAGGATTGCAGAAAAAAAAGGAAGTAAAATTTACGGAATTCTCTCTGTACTAACACAGGCTTTTTTTGATGTGGAATATTTATTTACAGTACCTCCATCAGTATTCAACCCACCCCCAAAAGTAGATTCCGGAGTGATTAGATTGATACGGAAAAAAGATTTTTCGCTCCCTGTTGATGAAAAATTATTCTTCAGAGTTGTCAAAACAGCATTTAATCAACGAAGAAAAATGCTTCGCTCAAGCTTAAAATCTTTCAATCTTTCGGATTGTTTAAAAGAAGAACCTATATTTGCGAAAAGACCTGAACAATTATCGGTACAAGAGTTTATTTCACTGACCCAAAAAATAGCGTCAAATGGCATTTGAAATTACTACTAATTTTATAGAAAAACTTGTTGACTTTGTTAACAACGGCAACGAATCTGAAATTAAAAATTTGTTTTTAAAGGTTCATTATGCAGATATTGCAGAAGTTCTTGAAGAAGTAAGCTTTGATGAAGCTATCTATATTATTAAGCTTTTAGATAGTGAGAAAACGTCTGAAATTCTCATGGAATTAGATGAGGATATTCGTGAGAAAATTTTAAAAAATTTATCCGCAAAAGAAATTGCAGAAGAAGTTGAAGAAATGGACTCTGATGATGCTGCCGATATTATTGGGGAACTTTCTGAAGAACGTCAAGAACGTGTAATTTCTGCACTAGAGGATGATGAATTAGCCGCAGATATTAAAGAGCTCCTTTCTTATGAAGAGGACTCAGCAGGTTCTTTAATGGCAAAAGAATTGGTAAAAGTCTATGAAACTTGGACGGTTGCTGGTTGCTTAAGAAAAATTAGAGCACAAGCAAAGGAGGTTACTCGGGTTCATTCTATTTACGTAGTAAACAAAGAAGAAAAACTCGTTGGAAGACTTTCCTTAAAAGATTTAATTGTTGCTAAAAACGAACAAAAAATTTCAGAAATTTATATCGATAAAGTAGATTCTGTAAATGTAAATGAAGAGGATGATGAAGTTGCGAAAATTATGGCAAAATACGATTTAGAGGCAATTCCTGTAGTTGACAACAATAATGTTTTATTAGGAAGAATTACCATTGATGATATTGTTGATGTTTTAAAAGAAGAAGCAGATAAAGATTACCAATTAGCCGCAGGTTTAACTCAAGACGTAGATTCTGACGATAGTATTATAGAACTCACAAAAGCAAGATTGCCCTGGTTATTTTTAGGATTAATTGGTGGGATTGGTGCTTTTTTAATAATGGAAGGCTTTGATGAAGCCTTTAAAGGAGAAGCGTTTGTCTTATTTTTCTTTACCCCGCTTATTGCAGCAATGGCAGGAAATGTTGGTGTGCAATCTTCTGCTATTATTGTACAGGGCTTGGCAAATGATGATGTTAAAGGAAGTATCAATAGTAGACTTATTAAAGAAATGTTACTAGCGGCTTTAAATGGTCTTGTGTTGGCAGTATTCCTTTTTATTTTTATCTGGATTTTTAAAGGAGACTTAAAAACCGCTTTGGCTATTTCAGTTTCTTTGGTTATTGTAATTATCGTTGCCGGATTGATTGGAACTTTTGTACCCCTTTTTTTAAATAAAAGAGGTATTGACCCAGCAATTGCTACCGGCCCATTTATCACAACTAGTAATGATATTTTTGGAATTTTAATTTACTTTATGATCGCCCGATTAATTCTAGGGATTTAATTTTAGAAGCTTTTTCCTGCTTTCACTACTCGCTTTTTCGTTCCTCAAAGAGCTCAAACAAACCGTTCAATCAGGGCTAAAACACCCTCCTGTTTTTAAATACTACTACTAAGGT
>Ga0228645_1000210_pt1 | contig 10576 bp, 20 predicted proteins | sample 57DmetaG_FD_190072 | JGI IMG/M metagenome (GOLD analysis project Ga0228645, IMG submission 190072) | Seawater microbial communities from Monterey Bay, California, United States - 57D | ecosystem: Environmental > Aquatic > Marine > Coastal | place: USA: California | collected 2016-11-06 | reverse complement strand
CATCATCATACTCAAACTTAAACCAACAACCGTATTGCTCTTCAGCAAATATACCACCACCATCTAGCGTAAGATCCTCTCCATTACTCTCTTTGTCGATGTATCTATCGGCTAGTACTTGTTTAACTTCTTTTTCAGATGTAGAACCATCGCTATTGGTGATTGTAAATGTTATTTCAGCAGTTAGTTTGTAGTTGCAAGAAATATTTACAGTATAATATATCTCATCGTGGACTGGCCTACATCCATCGTCATCATAAATATATCCCGCACTTTCTGTATAGTCGTAATCCACAACCATGTCTAGAGGCATTCTCAAATTTAACCCCCCTCTGTTTTCTGGTACAAAGCTTGGAATACTATATTCTACGCTACTTCCAGTTGTATTATAAGCGGTATTATCATCATACGTTTTAGCCTCCGCGTATTGTACAATATCATCAAATACAACAAAATCTTGCCCATTAATATTTTCAATAGTTTTAGAAGTAGCCACTTTCCCAGTATTTGTACGTCCAGTATGTTCGAACCTCACATCTGCATAACTAAGCGGAGTTATAGACGGCAAGTTTGTAGCGGCTATAGTAATTTCGCCATAGCCCGTTTCAGGGTATCTACCAGTAGGGTCTAATACTATAGAAGGGTTACTATGTCCTGATTTTAAAGCGTTATTTGTTACAACCCAATTACCTAATTTACCACCTTCATGTATACCGTTAAACTTAGCAGTACCATCCGCGTTTATAAAAAACCTCTCAGCATGTATAGATCCGTTGTCTAGGTTTACAGCCATACCTTTGTCTGAGAAACCTAGGGTAGGAGTGGTAGTATGCTGATAATTCTTACTAGATATGATACCTGTTTTAATATTGCCACCGTCTATTACTGTTGTTCCACCAGAACCTAAAGAATCAAAAGTAACTACTTGGTTAAAAGCAAAAGCTCTTACAGGGGGTTGAAAAACAACTCTACCAACTCCACTGTTGTCCGCTATTAGCAACGGGTTGTAAATATCTACTTCATCACCTTCTAATAAAGTTAATGATATTTGCGGGTTGTTTCCGTCATTCACGTTAACACCTGTTAAAGAGTATTTAACGAAAGTGTTTGTTAATGTAACCTCTAAGTTTTCGTAAGGAGTGTAGTCAGAACCATGCTCTTGCAGTCTTAATCTAAGCCTACCACTACCTCTTGCCCAAACCGAAACAGTACCTGAATCTTTCCAGTAAGTAGCGCTGTTTGCTTGGACTCCGTGTGTCGCAATATATGGATCTTGAGCAGCTATTGTTCTACTTATTGTATAAACCCCAGGTTCCCCTGAAGCATAGCTAACTGATGCTCCATTGCCTCTGTACCAGTCTATAGGGTCTGATAGATGATGCACCTCATTTTCTGTTACATAATAGCTAGATGACCAGTATTGATTTGAAGCGGTACCAGCTGCCATTTCAGGAGTTTCTGTGCCCCAGTCCAAAGGTAAATTAATAAACGACCCTTCGTTAAAATCGAAAGCATAACTAGAGCTAGATAATTGGGTTGGAGCTGTCGCTTTACCTGATTGATAAAAAACCACTCCTTTAGCAGTTCTTCTACCGTTTGCTCCATCAAGCCCAGGTAAACCATTTATACCCTCTGCTCCTCTTTGGTAATATATAGCCGGAGTTGACCACTCGCCTTTACTCCATGCGCTAGTCAATAGATCTCCGTTTGAATCAAATGTTTTTGTATTATAATACCTAACACTTGATACCCATTCCGTATCATCTACACTCGCAGTTGGATCATCTGTCCACCCTGAGGGTATTGTTTCTGTCGTTCCATTGTATGAACCAGTTTCCGGAGCCTCTGGTTGAGTGTCTGAGACTTTATATATAAAACTTACATATGCTCCATCCGTACCGTCAATACCATCAGCCCCTGAAGACCCTTTCGGCCCATCTGCACCTGCTATAGATTTTGAAATACTATAAGTTTGTGTTAGTATTACATCTTCATCTGTATTAGCGAGGCTATTTGGTACCGTAGCTTGGAATATTGCAGTACCGCTGTCGGCTGTCATTTGTGAAATAATATAAACACCCTTAGGAGTGTCATTATCACTATTATTGTCTATTGTAACACCAACACCATTTTCTTCAATTTTGGCAAATTCACATTGTGAAGTTATATCGGTAGTTCCTAGAAACACCTTAAATGCACCTCCTGCTTCAGAATACTCTCCAGTTACATTTCCATCACTATCTGCCGAGATAGCATGTGTTGCATTGGTTAAAAAACTAGTTAAAGCACTTTCTCCTAGTATTTTTTTCCACGTGTAATCACTAAAAGTAGTAGAATCAGCTTCTGTACTATTAACATAAGTACCAATATAATCACCTACAACTTCACCTTCTTCTTCAGTAAAACTTGTACCATCATTAGAGTATTTTATATGTAAATAACTAGAAACTCCAGGGTTACCGTTATCATAATCAACTCCTTTTTTTGGAACAAACTTAGTAGCAGGTCCATATACAAAATCTCCTTCTCCATTAGTTTGTACACCGGTTCTTATATAGTAATAAGTTTCACCTGCTGCTTGAGTAGTAACCCATGTGTCCCCATCTATAGAATATTCTACTATAACATTGTTACCAGCAATTCCGTCATCATAATCCCTTCCTTTTACAGGGTTATAACCATCTTTGACACCATATATAGATACAGAATCTTCAGCTACTAAAATATCATCATCATATAGTTCTACTTTAACAATAATACTTTCTCCATTAGATGGTTCTTTATTGTCTGGTAGTTCAAATGTTAGGGTTGTTGATTTTGCTCCTTGAGATTCATTGTTAATATAATATTTATATGTTGCTGTACCTTCTATATTTTGAGGAGTAGCAGTAAATGTTATAGTGTCATTTTCTACATCAACTAATTCATCGTTTTCCTCATCATATACAGTGGAATAACTTATAACGTGTTTTGAAGGGCTTAGTTTAACTGTTTTTGCATTTGCTCCTGGTATTCCTTGAGGTCCTTGAATATTTCCAGCATTAACCCAAGCCGACCCATCCCATACGTACAAATCCCCATCTACTAAGTATCCATCTCCATTTGTAACCCCAGATGTTGGTAAGTCATTGACTGTGTCTACAGAGCCTATTATATTAACAGAAGTTCCATCTGTACCTGCTATTTTATCAAAAGTAATACCCGAAACGCTGTCACCGTCTGCCCATGTTCCGTTATAAAAAGCTACATGAGTAAGCGTTCCTTTCGTAGTTGACGCGTTTGTTCCAGTTTCATCTTCTGCGTATATTACTGTAGTTGTAAGTATATCAGGAGTATCAGCTATATCTCCAAAAGTAATTGACCCTATATTAGCGGACTTTATTTTGACTTTTCCATTTACAATTTCAAAAGGAGTTTCCGCTTCTGATCCATTATAAACTCTAAAAGTATCTGCTAAGAAAGATACATAACCTCCTTCAACGTCATTTGCTCCGATTTTCATACCAGCTACGTGTTCACCTGCAACAACCTTAAATGTTCTAGAAGCGGAGACAATAGAATCAAGCTCGCCTAACCTAGCGTCTGTTAGTTCCACCCATTGTTTTGGGTCAGTTGGAACTATTGACTCTTCTAATATATATGCCTTATTACCATCATTCGTGTCATACCAAACAGAATTTGTGGGATTATCTACAGAGGGAGCTTCGTCTTGATTAAATGTTTTTGAAACACCTACCTGAGCTTCACCTATACTTGCTACTGTAGCAGCGAGACCTCCTTCTCCGTCTTCTCCCTCTACAACGACTTTTAAAAGATCCAAATCGGTAGCAGAAGCATATCCATCCCCAGCTACAGCGTTTCTTACGATGTCTACATTAGCCGAACTAATACCTGTTATATCACCGCTTTCGTCAAAGCCAAATTGAGCATTTAGTTTTGTCACATCAGACGCGGTGGCGAAATCAGTTGTGTTTTCAGTAGTCATTACACTATTTGCAAAAGATTGAGATAGTGTATTGGTTGTTGGGTCAAATATCCGGCTTGATAAATCTGTTACACTTTGTGACGTAGCTTTATCCGCAGAGGCTTCAGCGGCTATACCGCTTACAGCTGTTGCGAATGAGTCTGTTGTAAGTATACCATCGGTATAATCTTGGTAACCGGTGGTTAAAGTGTCTTCTAATGTAGCAATCGAACCGTTTAATGTTGAAGTTGTTTGCGCCAATTGGTCAATTGTAGCGTATGTGTCTATTGCAAGCTGCCCATCTGCTATTTGCTGGACTTGTGAAGATAAAGAATCAACCGCGGCGGCTTGCGCGAATCCTTCTGAGGCTACAGTTTCGGCAAGATTTGTTATATTAGCAGCTGAAATGGTCAATGTACCATCTTAGCTTGTCTCAAATGTAGATTCCAGAGTTTCCGTGCGTGTAACAATGGATTCTATTTCACTTGTATGTGTATTTACTATGTTTTGGTATGTAGCAATGGATGTAGTATTTCCATCTATGCTTGTTGTGATATCCTGAAGACTCTGATTTATACCATCTACTGAAAAGTTGGAATTGGCTAGGTCAACAATAGCCGAAATCGGTATATTTACCGTTGCTTTTTGATTTTCTACATCGGTTCCAATCAATGTATCTGATAATGTGACATTACCTTTTGTATATCTATGTATTCTAGCCATGTTTATTTTGTGTTGTAGTTGTTACCACTTTCTTTTTTAGTTCCCTTACCCTGGTTTCCTCTATTAGATGCTATTGATACGCACTTTTGTCTCTTGTGATCGTAGTCATAACCTTTAGGGCAGGGTTTTTTCCTGCGCTCTCGCTGGGAATGTGCTTTTTTCCTTCTCCGATCAGGTGTCATAGCGTATGCTTTGTCCCGTGCACGCTTAGCTCTTCTTGCTGCCGGAGATAGTTTTTGTGTCATACTGTGTATGATTACGCTGTTTTCGGAGTTCTTAATGCGACAGTTGCCTGCTACTATTATATATAACTACCTAATGTCACAATATATTTGAAAAATAGTTAGATATGTAGGGGTAATGGGTTGCTACTATATATACACAGTACACCGGCATAAGTAAAACCCGTTTCTTTTTGCCAGCCCCCGTATCGTTTCCAGGATTCAGGATTTCGTTCCCAGGATCAGATGCCAGGTCCCTGCGGCTACAGCTCACAGGATCTCGGCCCAGGTTTACGCTTTCCCAGGTCAGGACATAGGATATCATGTATAGCATTTACATACCTAGTACGAATAGTATTCGATAATATATATGAATAACAAATAATAATAACAATGACTTTACAATTTCAAATTACCTATTCAAAAGATCAACAACTCTTTGACTTATTAACTCAAGATATTTCAACAAATCCTCCAACATTTCTAGAACATTACCACTTCAAAACTTTAACTGAAGTCAACAAAGAAATTGAAAATCAAATGGATCTAATAAATTAAAAACTTATTTCACAAACTGAATACGAATAGTAACCGATAATATATACGAATAACAAATAAATTATGAAAACAAAATCAGAACAAACTGAACATTTCAAAGATCTTATAAACGATCTAGAAAACAAAAACGATAGAATCGCAGTACTATGGACTTTAACAAATAGTAAGAAAATAAACAGAAGACAATTTAAAGAATTAATTAAACAAACTATTCTAACATGAAAAAAGTAATCAAGAAACTACTAAACGAATTAAAACTAATCGCTAAAGCAATTCATTCAATAAAACAATAATACTATGTACGAAAAAAAGATTATAACAAGACAAGACGGATCAACATATGAATCATACTTTTGGAAAACAGTTGCTGATCTACAATGGACCGAAGCTCAAGAGCAGATGCAAAAAGCTATCGATCAGTTCGGAACCTCATCTTAATAACTCTATATCTGAAGTTAAAACTTACAAACTGAATACGAATAGTATTCGATAATATAAATGTAACAAATAAATAATAAACTTAAATAAATTAAATTATGTCAAATTCAAAATTAAACGAAGTAATTTCAAAACTATCTAAAGAAGAACTAAATGAAATCTTCCCACCTATCGAACGTAAGAACTTCGTAGTCCGTAAATCTTGGTACGGTAGAAATCAAATCATTACTTTTGTGAATAACAAAAATCAAAAGATTACTTACAATCATGATGAAGTACTTAAAGTAATGTTACCTAAACTATCTATCATGCCTTGTTGGATTAAACGTGGCTACTGGTCTCAAAGTACCGATATGCCTTCAAATGTTCGAACTAATGTAATCGAAAGAATTGAACTAGACGAAGTAAAGTAATCTAGTTCATACCCTAACGGGACTGGCACTACCTCACTACACTCAGATAACCTGATGTGTATAGCAACCACCTATAACATTGTTAAATTCTCGGTAATCAGATCGAATTAGGTATGCGACGATAGCTTCTTATTATATATAATTAACACCCTATTGTCACACTATTTGGGTAAATTATTTTTTTAGGTACTTAGAGGTAGAGTACAATACCTGTAATACTATTTTAACTAACAAACAAAGTGTATACTTTTTACAAACTTAACACGAAGTATATTCGATAATATATATGAATAAAAAATATAACTACTATGCAATTTATACTTACTTGTGAAAACGGAAAACAAATAGATATGTCTACTGATATTCTAAAGCAAACGGAGGGTCTTATAGAAAGACAAGAAATACTAGAAAGAATTAACTACTATAAATCCACTAACAAATGAGAACTATTAAACTCACTGAATCCGATTGTACCTTTGTACACTATGTATTAAGAATGTACGCTAATCAAACTGAAGGTTTGGATAGACAAGACAAACACGAAATATATGAAGTTGCAAATAAATTTAAATAAAATACAAAACTAATACGATTACCTAACGATAATATATGTGTATGAAACTAATAGAAATAAATAACAACGGAACTACCACATTCCTATTAAATGACGGACGTAAAATAAAATCCTATCAATCAGGTTACGTAAGAATTGAATCACACCGACTCGATCGATTGTACCAAATAAACAAAGTGGTAAAAATTAAAGACGAGTATTGGACGGGCGTATGGCACGGCAGGGGTAGAATGGATGTAACTATCTATAACCACAAACGAGTACTAATACCTAACGAACTCGATCGCCTTGAATATATTATTAACTGGGTAAAACGAAATGTACAATGATGACAATGAAAGAAGCGTGTGAGTACGTTAAAAACTCAAGAAGTGAGCGAAATAGAAAGCACCGAATTGAGCATGCCAATGAAGGTCAATGCAGAGGTCTAACTGAAAAAGAGTACAACCGAATGTACATTAAAAGCAAAGGTGCAGGTAGCAAAGGTCGTTCCTACTCTCACAACAAAATATGGGAGGCTCAAGGGCGATCGGAAAGAGTTCACACTATGTACCACGATGGCACTTTTACAAACTAAATACGAATACAAATCGATAATATAATTGAATAAAATAAACAATTTACTATGCAAAATACAATTAAATTTACCACAAACAAAAAAATTAAACTCAACGGAGTTACTTACAAACCTTATCTTATCGGTAGCTTACCACCTTCATTTGGTTTCAAATACAATGAAGATAAAGACGGAATTTATCAATGGTTTAACTACAAAGGCTTAACTTATGTCGAAGACAAAAAAACTACCTGGGATGCTTTTGCATAGGGGTATTCCCTACCACTACAAAGAGTGGACTACTTGGAACGGTAAGCAAGCTAGCGGTTACGGATGCGAGCACTTTAACTTCGCACCTTATAATGTTAGCTACTTACCAGCCCAAACAGAAGATGAAATGAAAGCTAGTATTGACGATAAAATAGATAATATCGATCGATACACCGAAATACGTAGACTGCATGACGCCGGATGTGCAGAGTACTACACAAGTAAAACCCGGTGGGATAACTATACAGGAGATTAAATTATGAGTGATACAATAAAAAAATGGCACGAATTCGTAGAAGAGCACAAGCTCGCTAGAACCGCCGAACAATATAACAAAGAGTTAAACGAAAGTCAACACAAAGATTATATTTGGGTGTTAGACTTTAACGATAGCAAAGTATATTCGTATAAATTATCAAATGGTGTAACTGACCTCGAGTCCTTTATAATTGGCGCAGGTCATAAACTATCGAATGTAGAGTGGATGAATACTAATGAATGCACTGTAGAATACGGAAACTAATGAGTAAAATGAAAGAACTTGACGAAATCGCACAAGGTGTCGCTGACGTCACAATGGAATTGATGTATGATAGTGTCGATTGGCAACTATCGGATTTTGAACAAGACGGAGATGACTACAATGCTATACACGCACACGTCATGCACGTCGCAATCGCTAAAATGTATGAACAAACGAAGAAAAAAGCGTAAATTTTCGCATCACAAAATAACGAGAGCGCAGATCGAATCGTTAGAAAGACAATATTGGGAAAAGTATAATTCCGGTATGCCGCAGTGGCAAGCCGCACAATATCAATAAGTTATGGAATACAACGAAGCAAGAGTCAAGGCTCTAGAGACTGAGGTTTTTAACCTTAACCAAAAAATTAAACAAATGCAATCAGAGTTAGATTATTTTAAACGCAATGCCGTACGAAGAATGATAAGTGACTCAAAATAATTTACAAAGCTAATACGAACACAAATCGATAATATATATGTAACAAAAAAACAAAACTATGTATTGTAAATGCGGCACTGAAGTGCACCCTATTAGATTAGACTATGGTTATAAAACATGCGTACCTTGTAGCACTGTTGAAGACTACAGCTATGTACCGATTATAACTCACAAGACCGGTAACACAATTCAAATTGTCAGCCAAGAAGTAAGTGCATCAGTACACAGAGCTTGGCGGCGTAAATAGACTGTCGCCGTGTGTACTCAGGGAGGAGATGACACGGCAGGTCTTAAGTAACTCCTCATTGCATTCTAGGAGGACGTAGTAGCGACGGTTAAAGCTACAGTAGCAAACATCGGTGGACCGGCCGGTATATCTAATGATGAAAATGTATTAGACGCCGATCACGCTACTTTATAAAATATACAGGTATGGGCACGAGTGTGGTGCTGTAACTCGACCGAAAAACATACGAGCATACCTGAAACGGGCGTGAAATGGATAGACAAAACAACATTTGCAAGTGTTGAAGGCATATAAGTCCTTTTTATTTTGTGCAGGTTCGATTCCCGCCACGTCCACCAATTTAAAATTAAATATTATGAGTAAAATTAAAAAAGTAGATGAAGTTGTAGATTTTAGTGTGTTCACTAAATTTACTAAAGACTTAGGATTATTTCAAGTCAATGCAAGTGTATGGAGTATGGTATCTCAAGATTGCACCAATAGCCACGACATATCCGAAATTGAATTAGATTTTTCAATAGACAATAAAAGATGTAAGTACAACGGCTTTAAAGAGATCTACGAAAAACTATACGGTATAAACACTTTCAACCAATTTACAGCTGAATTAATGGCAGAATTTGAAAAAGCATATTTTAAGCAAACAACCTATAAAACTAAATAATATGAGCGCAACTAAATTTAACGGATTCGAAAAGTATTTCATCCAAACAGCGTTAAAATCCGCTATCGAACAAGCAGAAGTAGATGTGTTAGCCGCTGAGTCTAATGGCAAAAGATCAATTTATGCACCGGGTTATTTCACTATGGTGGGCAATGAGATTATTGACAAAGTAAATAGTATGACACTTAAAAAATTCCAAGACTAATGAAAAACGAACTTAAACAAGTATTAATGGAACGCGACGGTATGACCGGAGTTGAAGCAACTCAAGAGATCAAAGATATACGATCTAGAGTATTTGAAGGTGAAAACCCTGAAACAATATTATTCGAAGAGTACCGATTAGAACCTGACTACATTTTCGATATAATATAATTTACAAACTAAACACGAACAGAAATCGATAATATAATAAATTAAAACAATTATGAGTAGACTAACAATTTATGAAAGGCTAAAGCCAGAAATCAAAGAGGCATTACATTCCTCTGAAAACGACAAATACCAAGCGAGTGTTGACTCTATAGTCGAAGCGCTTTCAAGCACTACATTTTATAGTGACCTAAAAATTAGCGACGTTAGCTCGCTATACACATTTTCCAACATTGAACTACTTAAAGTTTCAGCTTGGGATTTTAAATACGGTGATAACATTTTAATATCTAAAGACTATGAGTAAAATACTGACAGACGAATTAATCAACGAACGTTTAGAAGCTAAAGGTTTCGGTGATAAACAACAAGCAGATGATGAAGCTGCTAGACAAAACGTATTAAACCACTACGGTGTTGAGCTAACTAGCGACTGGACTAGTAGAGCATCATATTATATATACGAAGAAACTACTAAAGACGGTTACTCTGTGTATGTAGCTACCGATGACACTAACAACATAAGTGTATGTGAAGATGTACACTACTATGATAGTGATCTCGCTGATGTACTTGAAGAACAAATCAAGTATTCCAACGGTGATGAAGATT
>Ga0228645_1000204_pt1 | contig 10696 bp, 10 predicted proteins | sample 57DmetaG_FD_190072 | JGI IMG/M metagenome (GOLD analysis project Ga0228645, IMG submission 190072) | Seawater microbial communities from Monterey Bay, California, United States - 57D | ecosystem: Environmental > Aquatic > Marine > Coastal | place: USA: California | collected 2016-11-06 | reverse complement strand
ATTGTTTTGCATGTATCTGCTTTTCAAACATCATTGTATGTTCGTAAACATCAGTCCATTTAATAATATACCATTCCCATTTATTAAAATTTTTCCTACGTATTTTAAGTGATGGTCTGAATGAAACGATGCTAGAAATGCGTTAAATTTCCAACTAAATTTATAATCAAATATTTCTTGCGGGGTCATTCTCGTTTAAGATCTGCTCTGTATCTAAAAGTAATTTTTTTATTTTAACTGAAATATAATTACTCTTCCACTTATATTCTTCTAGGAAACGTTTCCAACACAAAACAATTTTTCGAATCTTTTCTAAGTTTGCCTGTTTAAAACCTTTAGCGCTCTTACCATATTTAAATATATTAAGTACAGTCTCCGCGAATTCATCGACCGTCGCTTCGAAATATTCTTCTACATCCTCAGGAATAAATTCCGGTTCTTCCGGTATGCTGAAATGTCTCTTCTCTCTCTTTAACGTTTCAATTTCTTTTTGCTGATTTTCTATTCTCGTTTTATACCTCTCTTCAGATTGCTCTTTAGCTAACTGTATTTTATCTTTAAGCTCTTCATTTTGTTTTTTAAGCTTGTCAATTTCAGAGTCCTTTTGTATAACTATACCGTGAATAACTTTTTCAGCTTCGTTTTTTATTTGTGCAGCAATCTCAGCTCGGATTTCACGTTCACGCGCAGCATTTATATTATTAAAATAAGATGTATTATCTGATGGCGGTCGCCACGATCCACTATCCCAGTTATTATTCATACATATTATTTTATACACACCTCGTTATAAAGCAACAAAAAAAGAGTTCCTAATATTAGGAACTCTTTAAAAGTATTAACTCTTGCTTTCTTATTATTCGTCAAAAAGCTTTACAACTTCCGGATCACCCTCATCTGGAGTGCTAGGGACGAGGGTAGGTTTAACAATACGCTCATACTGTTCAATAATTCGCGGATCAATTTCAAAATCACTACCAACGGCGATTGACGTCTTTTGATATGTGAAGAAGCTGTTACGCTTGTCATTTGCATCCGGGCTAGTGAACTCGGCGAAGAAGAGCGGGTATAGTTGAACAGCCATCTGGCCATTCTCCTGCTGTTGAACGAGGATCATAACCGGATTCTCAACCTTGAGTACTGAATCTGTCTCCTCAGCTGTGGTACCGAAGATGTTTCGGCCTGCGCTATCAATGAATGTAGTATAATTTTTTTCGGACATACGTATATTTTATATTAGCGCTAATATAAATCAACTTAAAAGATCAAATAAATTCGTCTGTGTTAAAGAACCAGGCTTTTGAACAGCCCATTTAACATTCTCATAAAACCTTTCAATAACATTAAAGACGATTTTTTCAAACATTATTTCGTAATCCATATTAAAAGCTTTTTTAAATTCTCCTGGATAATAATATTTGTATGCTATATTGCTAAGATTGTACGGGTTTGGCTTCTGGACGTAAAAATAGCGCACCTTATCACCGCTGCCTATCTCTTCATACTCTTTATCAATGCCAAATTTCTTGAGAAGTAAATTATGGTAGTAAGCAGCTTTAACATGGTTTGGCATACCTTTAACTGTCTTGAATCCATCGCAGTCGACCGCATACTTTTCATAACCCTTGATACCCGAAACAAAGGCAATATCCTCGATAGGGAGCTCTTTAAAAATCTTATACGTTTCGTTTAATACATTATTAGTTTGAGTCACGTCTTGAGTACTCAACATAGTCTCAATAATCTTCTTAACATACGGCTTGATAGCTGCTGGCATTGTGCTACGAACAACTTCTACCCCTGTATATTTGTATTTATTCATCGGAATCCCTTCATCGTCGAGAATATGAAGTACATAACGTTTCTTCTGTAAGAAAACGCCGACATCAGCTATAACTTCACGCTTAAAGACAAAGCGGCAATCTTGACTATTAAGTGATTTCTTACCCCATATCTTAATTTCATCGTTTAGAAAGTCTTCAATATTTTGAACCTCATCATGAAACTCTGTAGTCAACTTACCTTCATTATCAGTAAAGGGGAGACCTTTATCAACAAGAGGTTTAGCGGATATATAACTACTATCAGTATCATTATATACCACTGTACTATCTAGTATCTTCTCATCTTCAATACCAGTCTTTTGTTTGATATATTTTTTAAGTAGTTCATTCGACTGCTTAATAACAGACTGCCCTGTTAAAGTAATAGATGAAGCAATATCATCATCACCAAACGGTGCATTCTTATTACCAAAATAGCCGTAAATCGAGTTAATAAAAATCTTAATGCAGAGCTGTTTAGAGTCTAGCTGGTCAATTTTAACTTTTGTCGCTGGATCCTTCTGCTTGCTATATTGACGCTTTAATTTACCGAGCTCTTTTTTAACCTCAACTCGCTTATTGTAATACTCGTCGAGAATCTCAGGCATCACGCCTTTTTTCTTCTGCGTAAATAATACATTAGCTCTACTGACAGCAATCTGCTCATCCTTAACAAACTTTGCAAAATTAGCTAACGTTAATGTAAACAGTTTACCATTAGCATGTCGGATTGTTACTTCTTTATCATTTTTATCTTCGATCTTACCTATCTTTGTCTCCGGTGACATGTTTAATGATATCATCACATTAGGATACAGGGAATTAGCGTCGAACGAAATAATTTTTTCTTGAAACCCTCTCAGAGGTTCACCAACATACGCACCTGGATTCTTACCAGTGTCTTCATTCCTAATGAAGGTGTGTATAACTTGACCTCGTCGACGACCTCTAATAGCAGTAGCACCATTGATAACGGAAAGAGCGCCCATTGCGGCTTCAAATGTGGTTAACCCTGTATAAGCTAGCATGCGCAATAGATCTAAATACTTTAGTTTTTCCTCTAAATGCTTAAGTAACCTAACGTCTTGAATATTATAATCGACGAATGTCTGCCAGTCATCATCAGAAAGAGTAGCTAGATTCATATTACCGAACTCCACCTTCTTTTGACCGAGTTCAATTTCACCAATTGCGTCTAATTTATAACTTTCACGGAGACCTTGCGTGAACTTCCTATACACGTCAAGATAGTCAATTAGAGATATACCTTCTATATACCATTTAACTTGCTCGCGACCAAATGTACCGCGAATTGTTCTACTATGAACGTTACCAGTAGGTGACAGTCGAGCTACCCATTCATCGCCAAGTATACGTTGACATCTGTTAATAATATATGGTATATCGAAGAACTCAGAATTCCAGCCAGATAAAATATCAGGATAATCTTTTTCTAGATGTTGAATGAAACTTTTAAATAACATCTTCTCATCTTCGCACTCGATATACGTAACATCATCTTGCGTGTTCTTATAACCTTTAATACCCCAGGTAATAAAGTCATTGTTTAGCGAATCATATATCGTTATAACATTAACTAAATGATTAGCTGTTTGAATATTAGGAAAATCGTCAGGTGAATAAGTCTCAATATCAATAAACATCGTCTTTATCGGATGTGTATTAAATTCAGGTTCTTCGTTTTGTTTCCAATAAGTATCGACAAGAAATTGCTGTGGCTGTGGAAGGTTTTCAAACACTCGCTTGACGCCAGATTCTTTAACGAACTTAAAACGATTATACTGACTATTAAACTTCTTCTTAATTAATTTAGTACCGAAGATTGACTCATAATTACCGTTTCCCTCGAGATAGAGATACGGCTCGACAGACGTCTCAAACCGTACACGATTACCCTTTTCATCCCAAGTAAACAGAGTTACAGTCCCTTCACGACCGTTATATATAGCATTACGATAACTCACATAGCTATTATATAGTAGTTCCTAGTTATATCTACTCAAATTTACTCTCTTAGGGTCACCTACACCATATTGATATAATTCTAAATAACAATCAATATTTTTGTCATCCTCTAACCATCTATTATCGACATACTGCGATGCTTTCTTACATAGTGCTTTATAGCGCTTTCTATCACTTAAAGTATATTCAATTTGCGCAATCATTTCATCACCAGTATTAAATTTAATAGGTGCATGCTCGTATGTGCACATATCTTGACAAGCGATAGGTAATCCTAGCGCACAAGCTTCAATATGCTTCAGATCGGACTTCGACCTGTTAAAGGTATTATCTTGCAACGGTGCAACAATCATATTAACGTTCAAGTCATATAGCTTTTGACCATATTCATAGAGACGTACCCATGGGTGAAACTCAATCTTACCAGCTTCGACCAACGGTCTCAACGCTAGCGGGAAGGCACCTAAAAATACCCATTGATACTTATTAACTGTTTTAGCAATTACTTCGACGACATGGTGAAAATCGTCTTTCTGCTTAACTCTATTGTCAACATCAAAATGAGCTCCGGAGCCGGCGTATAAAATTCTAGGCCTTTTCTTATTTTTTTCGTAACTCTCCATTGTCCGTGTTAGATTCGCCTTATTACCTAACCAGAATTTTGGCATAAAATTAGGTATAACAGTTACGTTCTTATTACCTGTTTTTTCACGATAATAATCTCTCATGAACGGACATGTTACGGTCATTTCATCACACATTGCCATCATTTCTTGAGCTGATTTTCTTATCGCAGGATCGGTAAATGCAGTTTTATATTTGTTATAATCTGGAATATCTTCTGCAAAACAAATATCATCGATTTCGTAAATCAGTCTAAAATTATTTTGATCAGCCATCTTCCTCAAGAATTTTACAAATTCTAACTGCTGAGGCGTTGCCTGTCTTTGAATACGTACTCCTTTAACCATCCCATAATATCTCGGATCAACATTCATAACTGTTGTACCATGAACAACAGCTTTTGAGTGCGCATTAAGTATCTGCTCAGGCCATATCATTCTCCAATGACCGCATCCGGAGTAATCGGCATAATAATTTAAAAAACGAGGTAAACCTTGCTCTGGCGTTTGCTGCTGTTTCGGCGCAGACTGCTTAACTGGAGCAGTAGGTAGCGAAAAAGGTTTATTGCCCATAGAAGTCTGAAACGGTGTATTACCCTGTATGATCATATATGTTTAATTATAAATTTAATCTACAAACTCAACACGCTTGGTTATACCATTATGCTTTTCAAGGAAAATAATATCACCCGTTGCTGATTTAATACTTTCCTTTCGATGACTAATAACGAATATACATTCATTAAGCTGCTCCACTCTTTCATTTAAAATTTCTAATACCAAATCCACTCCCTTCTCATCTAAGCTACTATCAAATAATTCATCATAGAAACTAATATTATAATGTACGTCGCCTTGAGCTTTTCTCATATCCATAAATGAGAATAAACATGCTAAGTCAATAGCTTTTCTTTCTGCACCTGAGAAGTTATTATAAAGACAAATCTTACCTTTTTCATTTACAATCTCTTCTTCAAAATACTCATTAAAGACGCAAATACTATTACTATCTAATTTTTTTAGGTAATGGGTAAGTTTAGAGTTAAAGTTACGTAAAATCTTCTTAACAATAAAACTCTTAACACCTTCTTCGCTAACAACGAATTTAACCACATCTAATAAATCTAAGCTCTTTTTAATAGTACTAATTTCCTTAGAAATATTTTTTACCTTTTCATCTAACTCATCAACAATAACCTTAAATGTATTCGTCTCATCATCAATTGTTGCAAACTCTGCATCTATCTCACTAATACATTTTTTAATATAATCAATAGATTCTTTAATATGGCTCATACTATATTTTTGATTCTGTATAGCTGTTATCTTTTCATTAACTATTCTTATAGCAGAGTTTATCTTAGACGTTTCTTGATTGTATTCTTGTATCTTTTCTAAACCAGCTTCAACGCCTTGCTTCTCATCAATTAAGGATTTCTTTATACTACTCTTCTCCTCTTCAACTCTTTCATGATCATGATCTTCCATTGGCCTTAGACATACCGGGCAAGTATCTTCCTCCGTACCTAATTTCTTGAGAATCTCAGCATTAGTTTTGATAATTTGCTTCTGCGAAATAACGCTGTGATTAATTTCATCCTTAGCTTCGTTAATACTAACTAATTTATTTTCCAACTCTATAATCTTGTCCTTATAAGGCTGGTCGTTGAGTGCGTTTATTTTTTCGAGTTTTTCCTCTGCTTCTTTTAAATCCTGTCTATGCTGATCAATAGTACTTTGCATAGTACTTTTTTTCTTAGCTTTGGTATCTTCGAAACTATTAGACTGAGCTTTTTGCGACGTTAAATAATTATTAGTTTCCTCTAAACGTGTAATGTTAATATCAAAATCTCTTTTTATTTCGGATTGATCATTTCTCAAATCGTTTAACATTTTCGAAAATATCTCTAAATTAAAAATCTTTTCAATAAACTTACGCTTATCGGTTTTATTTTTTGCCATAAACGGTATATGGTTGTTAAGTGTCATTATAACACAGTTCTGAAATACTTCAGGTGAGGAAGATAGCACCGTCTGAATATATGTATCAGTATTTGTAATGGTTGATTGTGTTTTATCGACACCGTTTTTAAAGATTAGGCATTTAGAAGGTGATAAAGTTCTAATAATATGAAATTCATTTTTACCATAATGAGGATCATCAACTGTAAAGAAAAGCTCAACTTTAGTCTTACCTTCAGTTAAATTATTAGGTATAAAATTTTTCTTAATTTCACGCAAGGTATTTCCAAAGATAGAGAAATATAATGCATCAGCTACAGTACTCTTACCAACACCGTTCCTCCTATCTTCTTTATCCCTATTAATACCGGTAACAATATGAAGACCTTTCTTAAAGTCTACCGTTACAACTTCTTCTCCAATAGATAAAAAGTTTTGTATTTTTAATTCTGTAAATGTTACGTATTTCATCTGTGTCTATCTAATGATCTTTGATATAATTCTGTTGTGTATTTGCTTACTTCGCTCTTATTCTCAATATCTAAAAGATTAATAAATTCATCTATCGCCTCCATGATATCGATGCCTGATAAATCATATTCACCTTCTTCGGTAAATTGCACCTTGTTATAATTAACATCATAATCTATTCTAAGATCAAAAGGCTTATAGGTCAACAACTTTGCTACTAATGCATCTAAATGTTCAGTATTAATATTTTTATCGACAATTAATTTAATAATATTATTAGAGATAATCTCATTAAAGAACTGTATAGGATTATCTTCGTATATTAATTTTGATAGAAACACTTTTATATGTTTTGGAGTTTTATTATTTTCGACAAATTCGAGATTTAAATCATCATCGTATATATAAAATCCTTTTGATTGCATTGAATCACCAAAATCCATTTCAAAAGGATTACCTACGTATATAATTTTATTAGACCCAAACGTTCTATCAGCTCTTAAATGAAAATGGCCAGAAAAGATTAGAGGAGCTTTTGTGGATAGAGTTTCAGGATCATCACCATGATCACAAATTTTAAAAGAGTTCATTTTGAAGTTAACTAGTTCAAAATGACCGAAAACTAAATCACTAACCGGTATATCTTTTATTGATGTGCCCCATGGGCAGAATGTTACTTTCTTATCATTTATAGTAACGGCTGTCATTTTATCATAAACTGTAATATTCTCATAACCTTTAAGTATACTCAAGCTGTTAATTTCGCTCGTATCTTTATACCATGCATCATGATTACCGGTAATCATTGTGATATTAAACTCGTTAAATTTATCTAAAAAGTCTTTAGCGAAGTTTAATGTTTTTACAGAAATTTCATCCCTATAATGAAAGAAGTCGCCACAAAATATAATGTTTGTTATACCTCTTGCTTTTAATTCGGAGATATACCAATCACCCCATCTATTAGCGACACCTAACCAGAAATCACTATTTTGGTGAACGCCTAGATGCAGATCGGAGAATATAGCAGTTTTAGTCATCCCTAGAAGAATAATCTAAATCATCAGAACTCGGTTTAATATAAACCATCCCGTCTGTTACATCAGCCATTTCCTCTTCATATACCTTTTCTTTATAATTCGTGATTGTTTCGTGATGCTTCTTTTCTTTTTTTATTCTATTAATAAAGGCATGAAATGCTATAGTCGTAAAATATGAAAACGGGTTATATTTTGAATCTACATCGAATTTGTGATTCTGTAAGGCCGTATACATCTTAACGAGTGCATCTCCGATCATTTCATCCTTATATGTGTAGTTTATAAAATTAGATTTATTGCCAAGCCCATAGGCAATCTTCTTAAGTGAGTTTGCGAGATCAAAAATACAGTCATCCGTCTTATAATAAGTACGAATTTGTTCTTTAAAAACTTCCGGATTTACGTAAAATTCATCTATCTTAGGCTTAGGACCTCTCTTCTTAGGCTTCGGTTTATCAGTCATAATATAATTTAATTATAATATATAAAAGGTTACTTTTCTACTATTTCTGTAATACTAAATGGTATTTTCTCTTGCGCGTATATCTCTTTTCTCTTCTCAACATGTCGTTGCCCATATTTTAAATCATCCGCTAAGTCTATAATAATCAATTTTTCTTTATCATCATGTAAGCGTAAACCTCTACCGATTGATTGAATCGTTCGAATAGAGCTCTTACCGCCGGCGGCAAACATAATCATATGTATATTTTTAATATTAATACCGGTACTGAAGATAGAGCTCATTGCAATACAGATAACGTTACTGTTTACTTCCATTATCTTTTTAATCTCATCTCTAGTTTCAACCTCTACCTCGCCTTTCACGAAAAATACTTGCTTATTCTCACATTGCGTAAGTCTATCGTATAAAGCATCGCCGTGAGCTATATGATTAACCAATACAAGCGAGTTATTATTAAACTTACTACAGATATTATATATTACATCATTACGATATACATTATCATATATAAAGTCTAACTCTACTTTATAATTGTTTTGATTTGACCCGTAAATGGGCTTATCTTTATAACCTATTTTTATGATAGATGTCTTTGCAATGGTTAAATGCTGCTCTGTTCTTAGACTATAGCTATCTTTCTCGTAAATTATCGACCCTAACTTACCTAAAATATTCCATTCATCAGGTTTATTATCGGGCAATGTCCCGGTTAATCCGAATTTGTGAACGGTCTTAATCGACTGTACCATTTTGTTAATCTTATTATTCTTTTTTAGCTTATGACACTCGTCAATAATAAGCATGTCAACATCTTGCAGCCAATTGTTACTATCGAACTGACTCTGTAATATACCGAGATTAGCTATAATTACATTTGCGGTTAAATCTGGCTTTATTTTACCTGTCCATCGCGTATACTTAAATAAAGCATTATACTCCTCAAAATCTTTAAATGTTTGATTAACTAATCCTAAATCCGGTACAATCAACAGACACTTAAATCCGCTCTTACGCTGTAAAAAGGCGCTCATTAGTATAGAGCAGATTGTCAATGTTTTACCGGCACCGGTCCCCATCTTCAATATACCACGGCCAAACTTAATAGCATTCTCACAGGCTGCTATTTGATAGTCTCTTAGTTTATGCGTAAGGTTATCGTATACTCTAGAATCTTTTAATCCGGGTTTAACGAAAGAAGTAATGGTTGGGTCTATACGAAGCTCTTCATTGGGGTAAAGCTCTTTTATATGTCGTAATATATCATAAAACATCCCCGGTTCAAATAGACCCGTTGGAGTGATACAATATAACCTATTTGCAAAAAAACGAGCTCGGCCTCTCATTCTAAAGCGCGCCGTCTCATCTTTTACACTAAAATGTTCGCGTATGTCAGAGAAGCAATCTCCTTTCATGCGAATTTTATTACGCTCGTATGTAAATTCTATCATAGGGTTTCCATCTTCATGATCTCAACAATATTTTTTATGTCAAAACTTAAAGCGCTAAACGTCTTTTCGACCTTCTCTAAAAATTCAACAGCTAACTCTTGTTCATCAATGCGCGACTGTAGCTCAATCATACGCTCATGCTGATACGCTGTTTTTTCTGCAACCGGCATAGTTATCTTAACAGGTGATTGTTGAATAATTTGTTTTGAAATTTCTTTCTTTAGAGCGAACCTCTCAGCTTTTAAATCTATAAGACGCTTCTTATGATTAATAAGCTTAGTTACCCAGTAATGCTTTCTACCAGGTGTTTTCATTGAAACCTCTTTAATGTTAAATTCGTCTACTTTTAAATCAGATTCTATTTCTTTTGCATATCGATCTATAATACTCACCTTTTTATTATAAATACTATTATGAAGAAAACAAGTTTGTTCGAAAAAAAGTTCAAAAAGAAACTTGAAGAAGATGAAAATACAGTTGGTGGCGGTGCTTTGGGCGCTGCTGCTGCGACCGGTCATAGTCAATCCGGTGACTGGTACGCTCCAGGTGATGCGAGAGTACCTAAAGCATTAGGCGGTATCCAGACTAGAAGAGGTACGTTAACTACAAAGCGTAGAAAGAAAAAGAAAAAGAAGTAAATAATTCCAATGGATACAGGTCATTGGAAAGTATACCAAGCAGTACCGGAAGATGCTTTTGGGTTTATATATGAAATCGTTAATATTATTAACGGTAAAAAATATATTGGTAGAAAGCAAATGAAGCGAAAAATAAGACGCTTACCACTAAAAGGTAAAAAGCGTAAAAGAGTGGATTATGTAGATAGTGATTGGAAGACGTATACCGGTTCTAGCGACGCACTCAATATTGATATAGC
>Ga0228645_1000203_pt1 | contig 10708 bp, 11 predicted proteins | sample 57DmetaG_FD_190072 | JGI IMG/M metagenome (GOLD analysis project Ga0228645, IMG submission 190072) | Seawater microbial communities from Monterey Bay, California, United States - 57D | ecosystem: Environmental > Aquatic > Marine > Coastal | place: USA: California | collected 2016-11-06 | reverse complement strand
CTTCCCTTTGAAAGTTAATTTATAGTATTCAAGCCACTTGTATTTATCTGCAAAAAAAGAATTCTTTTCAGAATCTGTTAAGCCTGACGGTTCTGTGTAATCTTTATTATTAACTAACGAATAAGGAAAAGTTGCTTTTATACCGAATGAAAATTCAGATCCATAGGTTGGGAATATTAAACTGGGTCCTGCAGAATTTCTAGATAGAGTTGCATTGTAAGAAAGATTGTTTAGCGTTCCGTCACTTAAAATTGCATTTCCAACTCTAAATCCGTAATCATTTAATTTAAAACTCTGGTAGGCGATACTTTGTGATAATTGAAAATAATCATCTGGCCATTTCAAACGTTGTCCAAGACCAATAGAAGCTCCAATAATTCCCAAACTTCTACTTCTATCTACATCGTAAGTTCTTGGGTTTAATTGATATTGATTAGATGAATATACAGAGAAAGATAATGATTTTGGTTTTTTACCACCCAGCCATGGTTCAGTAAAAGAAAAACTGTAGGTACTATAGGTTCTACTCGTTTGTAATCTTAAAGATAGTGTTTGACCATCACCCATAGGAAGTGGTTTGTACGCCTCTTTGTTTAAAATATTTCTGATGGAAAAATTATTAAAAGACAAACCTAAAGTTCCTATGAAAGAACCTCCTCCGTATCCACCTTGCAACTCTATTTGGCTTCCTCCTTTTTCTGTAACACTAAATTCGATATCAGCAGTTTTATTCTGATAATCTGGCACTACATCCGGAGTAACATTGGTGTCAAAGAAACCCAATTGACCAATTTCTCTAATGGATCTGATGATAGCAGTTCTGCTAAATAAATCTCCTGGTTTTACTCGTAATTCTCTAAATAAAACATGGTCATTGGTTTTGTCATTACCAGAAACACTCACTTTTCTTATACGTGCTTTTTCATCTTCTCGAATTCTAATTTCTACAGTGATAGAATCGTTTTTTACTTTTGTTTCAACGGCATTTACAGAGGAGAATAAGAAGCCATTATCTTGATATAGTGTAGAAATATCTTGTGAAGTAGGGCTACCGTCTCCTTTAACTCTTTCTTTTAAAACCGCACCATTATATACATCTCCTTTTACAATCTTTAAATACATTTGAAGTTGTTCGTCTGTGTATTCTTTGTTACCAACAAATAATATTTCAGCAAATCGGTATTGTCTTCCTTCTTCCAATTCTAAATGAATATTGATTGTATTGTCATTATTCCAAGTAACCTTGTCGCTAAGAATACGCGCATCTCTATACCCTAATCTACTGTACTTGTCTAAAATACTTTCTAAATCTTCCTGATACTCTTCTTCTATATATTTAGAACCTTTCCAAAAACGTCCTATGAATTTTTGTTTTGTGTTTTTCATCGCTTTTCTCAGCTTCGAGTTAGAAAGCGCCTTATTGCCTGTAAAAACAATGTTTTTTATCTTTATTTTTTTTCCTTTGTCTATAAAAACACCCATGTGAACAGTGTTCACATCTGAGCTGTCTTTTTTAACATCTAAAGAAACTTTCGTTTTGAGAAAACCTTTGTCTGTAAAGATTTTTGTAAAGTAGTTTTTGGTAGTAACAATTAAGTTGTCAGTAACCATTGCACCTTGTTTTAGTTCAGCATCTTTTATAAGTTCTTTGGCTTTTCCTTTTTTTACTCCTTTGATTTTTACGGTATTTAGCTGAGGTAATTCCTGAACATCAAACTGAAGGTATACTGTTTTTTTATCTAATTTTTCAAGGTAAACATCTACATTGCTAAATTGTTTGCTTTCATATAATTTTTTAATGGCACTGGTTAGTTTATCTCCGGGGAGTTTTATTGCTTGTCCATTTTTTAAACCGGTAAAAACGCGAACTGTTTCTTCGCTAAATTTTTTCAATCCAATAACACTGATTCCTCCTAAAATATACTCTTTCCCTTTTTCGAAGGAGACTTTTTTTATGCTAGATGTATCTTTTTTTACAACTAGTAAACTGTCTTTTTGTTTTTGTGCATTGGCACTGTAAGTATATAATAACGCAAATAGCGTTAATGCTGCAGAAAATAATTTCATAAAAAATTTATTCTGTAATTTGTTCGCTTGTCTTTCCAAATCTTCGTTCTCTGTTCTGGTAATCTATGATTGCATCATAAAAATGCTCTTCTCTAAAATCTGGCCAAAGTACATCTGTAAAATATAATTCAGCATATGCCATTTGCCACAATAAGAAATTACTGATGCGTTTTTCTCCACTCGTTCTTATCATTAAATCTACGTTGGGCAAATTAAACGTATATAAATGGTTATTTATAGTATTTTCACTAATTTCTTCAATATTTAGTTCTTTATTAACAACTTTTTTAGATATATTTTTAGTTGCATTAACAATTTCTTCTCGCGAACCATAACTCAGGGCGAGGGTTAGAACGATTCTAGTATTTTCTTTTGTATCGTTAATCACCTCTTTCAAAACTTTTTGTGCTTTTTTTGGGAGATTTTCAATACATCCTATAGCATTTACAAGAACTCCATTTTTTTGAAATGTATCGAGTTCTTTTTTAAGTGAGTTAACTAATAAACTCATTAAGGCATCAATTTCTAATTTTGGTCTGTTCCAATTTTCCGTAGAAAAAGCATACAATGTTATCGCTTCTACACCAATTTTAGCAGCACTTTCAACAGATTCTCTTACGGCTGTTAGTGCGCTCTTATGGCCAAAAATTCTGTTCATCCCTCTGTTTTTTGCCCAACGTCCGTTTCCATCCATAATAATAGCAACATGCTTGGGTGTTCTTTGTAAATCGATACGTAGTTTTTTATCCATATTTTTATAATCCGTTGGAATAACAAGCAGGTCTCCCAAAGGTGTAAATGAAGGAGAAACCGGTAAATACATACCAATCATTGCCAGTTCCTTCTGTGTTTACGCCTGGTGTTGAACTAGAAAAGAAATCCAAATCGTCTTCAAAGGTGTATCTAAATTTTGTTTCAAATGCGAATGCCAAATTACGATATAATTTGGACTTATACCCTATACCGAATGGAATTGCAAAGGATGTTTTGTTCCCATGAATTTTTTTATCTACAATTATATATGAATCAACATTTGTATAATTGAAACCAACCAATTCAAGCAAAAGATAGGGTGTCCAGGTTTTATCCTCTGATGAGAGATCATACTCATAAAAATTATACTCTATTCCAAACGACAATTCATTTATCGTATTTGAAAAATTATAATCTAGCCCTCTATCTTTTCTAAAATTGGTACTAGCATTTCGATCATCTCCTTGAATAGGAATATAGCTGTAACTTGCTCGTAGAGCAATTCTTGGGTTTTTATTATATTTATAAAAAAGACCACCAGCTACTTTATTTGGATTGATATAATTAGTGCTACCAATATCACCAATATAGTTAGATCCTCCTATAGAGAAACCGATTTCATGAATTTGCCCCAAAAGAGTTGAGGTAAAGCTGAGAAACACAAAAAGAAATAAATTATTTTTCATTCTAAAAAATAGCATGCAAATGTAAGAATTTCAATTTGCTTTATAAAAGTTAATAGCGACTCTTTTTAGCTAACATTTTTTTTAGAGAAATATTGTAGCTTCTCCTTAAAGATTTGTTTTATTTCTTGTGTCTTCTCCCCACAATAGTTTACTTCTTAAAGTTTTAAGAAAAGACTGATTTTTGGGCAAAACACTTTTAATTGTAAAATTAGTTTTTTCTATGAAAATTCTAGTATTACATGGAACCGTTGTAACTCTTGAATCTAAAGAGATTAGATAACTTTTTTCTCTAGAATTTACTTCCAATGCTATTTTAGTGGCGTCAGATATTACCATCGGTCTTGCATTTAAATTATGAGGCGCGATAGGGGTAATTACTAGATTCTTAGAATCAGGAAGAATTACTGGGCCATTACAGCTTAAAGAATATCCTGTAGAGCCAGTAGGAGTTGAAATAATTAGGCCATCAGCCCAATAATTTGTCAGATATTCATCATTTAAATATGTTTTTACACCAATCATAGAGGTAGTGTTTTTCTTGGCAATAGTAACTTCGTTTAGTGCAAAATTAAGCTCTTCAAAATCAGGAGTTTTAGGAGATGTCTTTACAGAGATCAGCGTTCTTTCTTGAATGCTATAGTCTCCTTTAAGAACCAACTCTACACTCTCTTCTATAAGGTTTTTTGCAACAATGGCTAAAAATCCTAGTCTTCCAGTATTGATACCTAAAATAGGAATGTCTAAATCTCTAATATGAGTTGCGGAGCGTAAAAAAGTACCATCTCCACCAATGGTTAGCATAATGTCAAATGAACTGTCTAAATCATTAAAACTACTAAAAGAATTATAGTTGTTTTCTAAAACCTTATTTTCTGTTAAAAGTGAATAAAATTCACTTTCTATATAGAAATCAATCTTATTTTTTTGTAAAACTTTTACAAGTGTTTTAATTTCTTTTTCTGAGGAAATGGCATAAGATTGACCATAAATAGCTGCTTTCTTCACTTTTTTTTATTTTAAGTAAATTTCTTTTTAAAGGATTAGATTTCTAAATATTTCTGTAAATATTCAGATCTACTTTTTAAATTTTCTAAATACATGTCATTTTTGTGCATAGATATAATTTTATAATCATATCGTCTAAAGGTTTGCATAATTTCGTTAATTTCATTCGAGATTATATTTAGTGTAACCTGAATAAAATCCTTCTTTTTTTCTGATATATATAAGCCTAAAAGTTGCCCGCCATTAGATTCTATAATTTGAGCGATTTGACTCATTGAATATACATTTTTTAGTTGTTCTATAATTAAAGTTTCACTTTCTTCAACCATAAAAGGACTGGTAGAAAAAAGATCTAAAACATCCCGCAAATCAAAATAGCCAAGATACTCTTTGTATTCATTTAATACCGGAATTATGTTGGTGTCGTTATCAGCAAAAATCTTTAGTAATTCAATGACAGTAGTGTTTTCATCTGTAAAAAAAGAATGTAATAAATGTACATATGAAATTAATTCTTCCTCTTTATTTTCTAGAGTTTGAATATCATCTTCGGCGAAAGACCCAAGTAATTTATTATTCTCAATTACTGGAAAATGTGTAATAGGATAATTCTCAAACACCTTCTGAGCACTTTTTATTGTGTCTTTTAAGCGAAGAGGTTTTATTTCCTTTAATATGTATTCATTAACATTCATACTCTACGAATATAGGATAAAATGATTTAATAAATTATCTTTGTGGTCTAATTTTAGACCATGACAAAGTTAAGTGTAAATATTAATAAAATAGCAACTTTAAGAAATTCTCGTGGCGGAAACGTTCCAAATTTATTAAAAGTAGCAAGCGATATTGAAGAATTTGGCGGTCAGGGAATTACCATTCATCCAAGGCCAGATGAAAGGCACATTCGCTACCAAGATGCAAGAGATTTAAAAAGGATAGTAACTACAGAATACAATATAGAAGGAAATCCCATAGCTTCTTTTATGGATTTGGTGTTAGAGGTAAAGCCAACTCAGGTAACACTCGTTCCAGATGCATTAGATGCAATTACTTCAAACGCAGGTTGGGATACTATTAAACAGCACTCTTTTTTACAAGAAGTTATTCAAGAATTTCAACAAAACGGAATTAGAACATCAATTTTTATTGACACAGATTTGAAGTTGATAGAGGCAGCAGCAAAAATAGGTACAGATAGAATTGAATTGTTTACAGAAGCTTTTGCAACACAATATCATAGGGGAAATAATGAGGCTGTGAGACCGTATACAGAAGCTGCAATTTTAGCTCATGAACTAGGGTTGGGAATAAATGCGGGTCATGATTTAAGTCTAGAGAATATTAAATTTTTCAAAGAGAATATTCCTAATTTAGCGGAAGTTTCTATTGGACATGCACTCATCTCAGAAAGTCTATATTTGGGACTAGAGAATGTTGTAAATATGTATTTACACAGATTGCAATAACAATCATTAGTCGTTTTACACCCGCGATCATTAAAAAAAGTTTTTTAAGCCTTTCAGAATTGCAATTTTAATTTTTTTCATCTGTCAAAATAATTATCATCTACATGACTAAAAATAGGATATTACATTCAACCATCAAAGGAGATGGAATCCCTCTTCTAATTTTACACGGTTACTTTGGGATGAGTGATAACTGGAAATCATTAGGAAATCGGTTTTCTGAAGAGTATCAGGTTCATTTAATAGATCAAAGAAATCATGGACGCAGTTTTCATGAAAATACGTTTAACTACGAAGTTTTAGTTGAAGACCTATATTGCTATATTCAGCATCATAAGCTAGAAAAAGTGTATTTAATTGGCCATTCTATGGGCGGAAAGACAGCCATGTTATTTGCTGTCACCTATCCTGATTTGGTAAACAAATTAATTGTTGTAGATATCTCACCAAGAAGGTATGAGCCTCATCATAATGCTATATTAGCTGCTTTGAATTCTATCGATTTTTCTGTTCATAATTCTAGAAGTCTGGTTGATAAAAAGTTAGCGGAACTAGTCCCAGAATTGGGAGTTCGTCAGTTTTTGTTGAAAAATGTATACTGGAAAGAAAAAGGGCAATTGGCATATCGATTTAATTTAGCTGCTTTAACGGAAAACAATCCTGAAATAGGAGCGGCTTTGCCTCCTTTTACTGTTTTCGAAAAAGAAACCTTGTTTTTAAAAGGAGATCATTCCGATTATATCACAGATAACGATGCGCCAATCATAGCAGCACATTTTTTGAATTCAAAAATTGTACAAATAGAAAACGCGGGTCATTGGTTGCATGCAGAAAATCCTCAACAGTTTTATGACGAGGTTTGTAAGTTTTTAAACTAGTTTACAGGGTAGTATCTTAAGTTTGAGAGTACTTTTTTAAAATTTTCTTTTTACCAACCTATAAAAAAAGGGGGTAAATACTTGCCCTAAAACAGCGTTTTTTTAAAAAACAAAATAATTTAGAAGCTTTATCTTAGACACTTTGTAACTTTGCCAAATAGAAAACACAGACGATGAATCTACAAGATGCCCAAAAACAAGTTGACGATTGGATTAAAATGCATGGAGTTCGCTATTTTAACGAACTAACAAATATGGCACAATTAACAGAAGAAGTTGGTGAAGTTGCTCGTATTATAGCCCGACGATATGGCGAGCAAAGTGAAAAAGAATCTGATAAAAATAAAGATTTAGGAGCGGAGTTAGCGGATGTCTTATTTGTAGTTTTGTGTTTGGCAAATCAAACAGGGATTGATTTAAAAGATGCTTTTGAAAATAAATTAGAGTTGAAAACAAAACGCGATCACGAGCGTCATCATAACAATCAAAAATTAAAATAAATGCCTTTTTTAGAAAAAATTAAACACCCTCAATTTTGGCCTAATTTTTTAAAAGTAGCCTTTCCTTTTTTTGTCATTGTCATTGTCATTTCGTTACTCATAAATAACTCAGCAGAAATTTTTTCAGGAGATTTTAATGGACTTCATCAAAAGGTTTTTTCAGAGGGCAAATGGAAAAACTTTTTTGCCTATAAATTTTTATTTAGTGTATTTTATGGGTTGTATACAACCCTTAAAAAAATAAAGTAATTTTTGTTACGGATTTTTGAATGCCATTATTCCAGCTTTTACTTCCAGGTCTAAATGATTTTTTCTGGGCGTTAAGGGGCAAGAATATTTATCATTATAAGCACAATAGGGGTTGGAGGTATTGTTGAAGTTTAAAAGTACTGTATTGTCTTTATTAATATCTGTAGTCATTAAATCCATATAGCGTCCACCTCCGTATGATTCATTGCCACTTGTGGCATCTGTAAAAGGTAAAAATAAATAGTCTTTATAATTTTCATCATGCAAATCATCTTGACTTTGATAAATGGTTAACTCATGATTTTTTCCTTTTAATGGAAAGTTTAGGATACCATATTCTTTGTATAAAGTTTTTCTATCTGTGTTTGTTGGCATTTTGAAACTTAGGGCATTTTTTATTTTGGTGAATTTTGCTTTCACGATGAAAGAGGAATCAATAGGAAAAAATGCTAAGCCCTTGAAATTTTTTAAATCTTTCTTTTTCAAAGGGGATATAGATGCGTCTTTGTAACTTGTGTTTAATCTGATTTGAAAGACTGTTTCACCAAGTATAGGCCTCTTTTTTGAGGAACAAGAATTAAAAATTAAAAGTGCTAATACACACAAAAATAGTTTCCTCATTAGGGTTGTTTTTTTAATTTTATGATGATAATCCCAGCTACTTTTTGATGGGTATGTCTCGAGATTTCTTTTTTACCTTTCAGCACATACATAGACTTAATATTACTGGGTTCAATAGTTTTTAAAAACTCTTTTGTGATTTCTTTTCCATCAATTAAATACAAAATTTTTGTATTGAGTTGCTCGTTTTGTTCTACGTTTTTACTATTAAATACTGGGTGTTTTTTTGTTGTACATTGTTGGAATGTACTTATAGTATTCAAAACAAAGGCTAGAAGTCGAAAAATACATTAAAATACTTCATAACTCATAATTTGTTCTCAAAAATACACAATATTGTACTTTTATTTTTTGTTTGTGAAAAAGTTTAAAAAAATTAGTCAAAATAGTCAATATTATTTCTCACATAATCTATAGTTAACTGTATAATATCATCTTCATATTTGTCAAATTCTATATCTAAATTGTCCCATAAGTCTAAATTAGCTTGAGACTCCATTAATATTTCTTGTCTTATTCTTATGCTTTTAGGAACAGGTATTGTAGGGAATAATTGAATTGCTTTTGAGATAATTTCTACAGTTTTAGTTGCTTTTATTGCTATATATGCTTGAAAAATTTCATGAGTAAATTGTCCAGATGAGTTAAAAAATAATTGAATAAAGCCTCCATTTGTTACGTTGTGTTCTAGAACATCTATGAGGATAAATGTCTTTTCGAATTCATTAAGATTGTCAAAATTATCTTTTTCTTCAATTTTTTTTCCAATAATTTCACCAATTCTGGTAATTTTTTCTCTGTCATCGTTAAGTAGTAAGGCAATTTCCGTAGAAGTCATTCTCAATTCTATTATGAATAAAAATAGTAGTTAATACAAGAAAAGGGGTAATTATTTTTTTAAGTAAAATTAGTCGATAGCTTGTTTAAAAGCAGCATTTCCTCCAACGATTGGCAGTGTAATTATAGTTTCTTTTAAGTCTACAGTTAGTTTTGTTCCTGGTTCAGGGAGGATTGTATATTCAGAATCACTAGAAAATATCATTAGACCAATTTGTTGCCCTTTTTTTATAATTTGATCATCGGGTTGAAAGTCAAACGACATTTTATAAAATGCACCAGGTTTTAATGCTGAGCCATTTGTGAGAGATGAGTGGTTTTGTAAATCTGCCCAACCCCGGGTAATAATATTATCGGTAATTTTAGTTCCTTTGTTCATATTCCAAGGTAAAGAAACGAGGTAAACAGATAAGTTTACAGCTGGTTTCGAGCTTGCAGCTTTTATCGTAATGCTTGGCAATCCAGAAAGATGAAGATCTTTTTTTAAAGTTGAAGTAACATATAATAGTCTGTGATTTGAATTCTTAGTTTGTGCAAGAGATTCTGCTGAAAAAGTATAGTTATCTATTAGAGTTTCTTTTTCTTTTGTATTTACATTATTTCGTGTTAGTTTTCCAATTTTATTACCGCCTACACCCAAGTGCAACACAACTGGTTTTGCATTAGGATTCGGATATTCTTGATAAGCTGTAGGAGTTCGTCTATTGTCATTTTCTCTAACAATCCAAGCTCTTGCATCTTTTTCTACTCCATTGTCTATTCCGTGTAAATAACGTGTAAACCAACGGTTCATCATCTTCATTGGCGGTGGTCCTCCGTGTCCGTTTTGATGATAGTAAATTTGTGTTGGTATCCCCATTTCTTTGGTTCTTTTTGAAATACGATAGCTATGTTCTGGCATCACATTCCAATCGTTGAAACCATGTGACATTAGCAGTGCTGCTTTCATCGGTTTCATTTGATTTAAATAATCTCTTCCGGCCCAAAAATCATTGTAATCACCAGAAGCCCTGTCCATACCATTTGCCATTTCAGTATCTCTAACAATTTTGTTATTTCGCGCTCTATTTTCCTCTTTGCCACTATGAATAAAATCATATAATACATCAATATCTTCGCCCAAATATCCACCAGGCGAGCGGACCAAACCGTTAGAGCGATAATAATGATAATAAGAAGTATTCGGTGCAATTGGTATAATGGCTTCTAAGCCTTCTACACCTGTTGTAGCTGCTGCTAAAGGAATTGTTCCATTGTAAGAAGTCCCTATCATCCCTACTTTTCCTGTGGACCAAAAAGCAGCAACGCGAGCTGTTCCGTTTCTTGAAGAAAATCCTTTAGCACGGCCATTTAGCCAATCGATTACTGCTTTGGGCGCCAATGATTCGTTTTTACCACCAACTGTCGGAGCTCCATCAGATAAACCGGTACCGGGAGAGGAGGAGTGTACAACAATATAACCTCTTGGTACCCAATTTCTTATTTGCGAGTTCGAAATAATCGGACGTTTTCCTGTTCGAACAACTTCTATTTTTGCTCTTGGATTTTCTTTTTCTCCAAGCTCATGTTTTACATCCCAAAAGAGTGCTGGATCGTTCCCTGCAGTTCCCGCATAGTACGGACTAGATTCGAATATAATTGGC
>Ga0228645_1000196_pt1 | contig 10871 bp, 8 predicted proteins | sample 57DmetaG_FD_190072 | JGI IMG/M metagenome (GOLD analysis project Ga0228645, IMG submission 190072) | Seawater microbial communities from Monterey Bay, California, United States - 57D | ecosystem: Environmental > Aquatic > Marine > Coastal | place: USA: California | collected 2016-11-06 | reverse complement strand
TTACTTTAGTGGTATCGTCTAATTTTGGATATCCACAAGTAAAATAAATATACAATAAGTTTTTGTCTTTTTTCTGAAATAATTCTTGAATCGAATTCATAGCCTACTCTTCTAAATGTTTGATATAAATTTCTAAATCTTTATCTCCCCTACCCGATAAATTTACTACTACAACTTGATCTTTGGTAAACTTAATTTTTGGTAAAACAGCCAAAGCATGGGCTGTTTCTAAAGCCGGAATAATTCCTTCTATCTTTGTCAGCTCAAATGCAGCTTCTAGGGCTTCTTTATCTGTTGCATTCATAAAGTTTGCTCTTTTACTTTCATACAAGAGAGCATGCAACGGTCCAACTCCAGGATAATCTAGGCCTGCAGAAATAGAATACGGTTCCTTAATTTGCCCATATTCATCTTGCATTAAAATGGTTTTACTCCCATGAATAATACCAACTTCTCCTAGTTGAGAAGTGGCAGCACTTTCACCAGATTTTACACCCAAACCTGCTGCTTCAACAGCAATTAATTCTACGTCCTCATCATCTAAATAATGATAAAAAGCTCCTGCGGCATTACTACCTCCACCAACACAAGCAATAATTGTATCAGGATTTTCTTTTCCTGTTTTCTCTTTTAACTGCCATTTCATTTCTTCGGAAATAATAGCTTGCAGACGTGCAACCATATCTGGATGAGGTGAAGGACCAACAACAGAACCAATTAAATAGAAGGTTTCTGGATGTTGAATCCAATATCTTATGGCTTCATTTGTTGCATCTTTTAATGTTTTGGAACCACTGGTTGCAGCAACAACTTTTGCTCCCAACATTTTCATTCTTGCAACGTTTGGTGCTTGACGAACAATGTCTTTTTCACCCATAAAAACGGTACATTCTAAGCCCATTAAAGCGCAAACAGTTGCTGTTGCAACTCCATGTTGACCAGCTCCTGTTTCTGCAATAATTTTAGTCTTCCCTAGTTTCTTTGCAATTAAAATTTGACCAACAGTATTGTTTACTTTGTGGGCTCCTGTATGATTTAAATCTTCACGTTTTAGATAGATAGTGGCTCCATATTTTTCTGATAAACGTTTTGCTAAATACAATGGTGTAGGACGTCCAACATAATCTTTTAACAAAGATTTATATTCAATTTGAAATTCTTCAGATTCAATTATTTGAATATAGTTATCTGCTAATTCCTGAACATTTGGGTGTAATAATTCTGGAATAAATGCACCTCCAAATTGTCCAAAATATCCGTTTTTGTCTGGGTGAAATTTTGATTTCATTTTATAATTTATTTTTGAAATTTTTTACTTCATTCACATTTTTTAATCCTGGTTCAATTTCAAACTTACTGTTTACATCTAATGCATAAATTGGTAAATCAGAATTGATAATTTTTTGAACTGCTTCAATATCTTTTAATCCAATACCTCCGCTTAGAAAAAACGGTTTTTCAAAAGGATATTCTTTTAAAACTTGCCAATCAAACTTAACTCCATTTCCTCCTCTTTCTTTTCCTTTTGTATCAAACAAGAAGTAATCTACATGATCTAAAAAAGGGGGTAAAAGCTCAAAATCAAAGGTCTCTTTAATACCAAATACTTTAATAATTTCAACTTTTTCATCAGCAATAAAGTGTTTGTTTTTCTTCTTCTGTTGTTTATTTTCTTCAATAAACAGGGCTCTTCTTTGAGCTAACTGAATTTGCAATTCTTTGATATATTCCAAAGACTCATCTCCATGTAATTGAATTGCATCTAACTGATACTCCTCAACTAAAGAAATTACGATTTCTAAATATTCATTTACAAAAACACCTGTTTTTTTTATCGATCTTGGAAGTTCTGGAATAATCCCTTCAAAATTTCTTTTGGACTTTTCATAGAAAATAAACCCTAAATAATCCGGTTGTAAATCTGCAACTTGTTGCACATTTTCTATAAACTTCATTCCGCAAACTTTCAATTTCATAGTTACCTAATTTGGTTGATAAATGCTTGACAAGCTTCACCTGGATTTTCTTGATTCATAAAATTCTCTCCAATTAAAAATCCTTGAAAACCGTATTCCTTTAATCCTGAAATAATTCTAGGATCTGAAATACCGCTTTCAGAAATTTTCAAACAAGTAGCTGGAATTTGACTTGCTAATTTAATAGAATGCTCTAAATCAACCTCAAAAGTCTTTAAATTTCTATTATTGATTCCTATAATTTTATTGTCTAAATCATTAATTTTATCTAAATCTTCCTGTGTATGCACTTCATATAAAACTTCCATACCTAAATCGATTGCCAGCTGACCATAATTTTTCAATTCCTTCTCAGTTAAACAAGCGGCTATTAATAAAATTACATCCGCTCCAATTGCTTTGGCTTCAACAATTTGAAATCCATCAACAATAAAATCTTTTCTAAGAATTGGTTTTTGTTGATTGATACTTCTTGCCTCCATTAAATCTGCTATCGTTCCTCCAAAAAAAGAGGTGTCTGTTAATATCGATTGAGCGGCAACATTCGCATCTAAATATCCACTGGTAACACCTGCAATTGTTGCTTTGTCATTTATGATACCCTTTGAGGGTGATTGGCGTTTAAACTCGGCTATAATCCCTGTAGAGCCTACCTCTAACAGTGACTTTTTTAATGAAAAAACTGTTCTTCCAAAACTCGGACTTTCAACTAATTTCTTCACAGGAACTTCTGCTTTAATCTTCGTAATTTCCTTCTTTTTAAAAGCTATTATTTTGTCTAAAATTGTCATATTATAACTTTTGTGTATTATTATTTTTCATGCTAAATACTCACTAATTTCTTTAAAGTTTGTTTTGCTTTTAAACCCAAAAGAGACTCTTTTGCTATTGAAAAAGCCGTTTCAAAACTCTTTGTTTCATCTACAATTTTAAGAGCAAAAGCAGCATTCGTTAACACCACATTATTCTGCGCCTCTGTTCCGTTTCCATCTATAATTGTTGTAAAAATTTTAGCAGCATCTGAAACTGAATTCCCTCCAAAAATTTCTGATTGTTGAATTCTTTTTTGACCTAAATCTTCTGGATTTACTAGCTGTTCTCCGTTTTTAGTAAATAATTTAAATCCACTTGTTAATGAAATTTCATCATAACCGTCTAGCGCATGAATAATACCGTAATTAACATCTTCTTCTTGCAAAATATAATTATACAAACGAGCAATTTCTAAATTAAAAGTTCCTAATAATTGATTTTTTGGTGAACTTGGGTTTACCAATGGTCCTAACATATTAAAAAACGTTTTTAATGCCAACGCCTTTCTTGTGGGACCAACAGCTTTCATTGCTGGATGAAATTTTGGGGCATGTAAAAAGCAAATATTGGCTTTCTCTAAATGTGCTCTCAAAATACTTTCATCGTTTGTAAATTGGTAGCCAAAACTGGCCAACATATCTGAAGAACCAGATTGCGAAGACACAGAGTAATTACCGTGTTTTGCAACTTTTTGCCCAGTTCCTGCAACAATAAAAGACGTTAATGTTGAAATATTAAATGTATCCTTTCCATCTCCTCCTGTACCCACAATATCAATAGTATTATAATCTGATAAATCTATTTTTATAGAGAGTTCTTTTAAAGCATCTCTGAAACCAGAAAGTTCATCAACCGTAATTGGACGCATCATAAAAACAGTAATAAATGAAGCCAAATGAGCCTCATTATATTTCTCTGAAGCAATATCAATTAAAACTATTTTTGCTTCAGATCTCGATAATTTTTCGTGATGATATAACCTATTTAAAATTGCTTTCATATTGAATTTGCATTGATAAAATTAGTGACCAATTGCTCTCCAACATCCGTTAAAATAGATTCTGGGTGAAATTGAACTGCTGAAATTGGAAATATTGAATGTTCAATTGCTTGAATTAACCCTTCTTCATCTCTTGCTGTTACTTTTAATTCTTGTGGAAATCCTTCATCTGTTGCCGCCCAAGAATGATACCTTGCTGCTAAAAATTTTTCAGGCAGACCTTTAAAAATGGTTGCATCAGGATCCGTTACTTTCATTTCTGTTGCAACCCCGTGAAAAACATCTTCTAAATTGATGATTTTTCCTCCGAAAACTTCCGTAATTGCTTGCAAACCTAGACAAACACCAAAAATTGGTTTTATCCCTGCATAGCTCCGAATCAACTCTTTCAAGATTCCTGCTTCATCAGGAATTCCAGGGCCAGGAGACAACATAATCATATCGAAATGTTTTACATCTTCAATACTGATTTCATCATTTCTAAAAACAGCAGGAAAATTTCCTGTAATTTTTTCTACCATATGAACCAAGTTATAGGTAAAAGAATCGTAATTATCTAAAATTAATATTTTCATACTAAATGTTTTCTGCTAAAACCAACGCTTTATTTAACGCTGCTAACTTATTATTTACTTCTTGTAATTCTTTTTCTTCGTCAGAGTGAATCACTATTCCTGCTCCTGCTTGGTAATACAAAACATTATTTTTACTCACAAAAGAACGAATTGCGATTGCCAAATTCACAGAATGATCTAATCCAATGATTCCTACTGCACCTCCATAAAACCCTCGAGATTGATTTTCATAAGTATCAATTAATTGCATTGCCTTGTATTTTGGTGCGCCACTTAAAGTTCCTGCTGGAAAAGTGTCTCCTACTATTTCTATGGGGTTTCCCTTTATTTTTCCGGACACTGTGGAAACTAAATGAATAACATGGCTAAAATATTGTACTTCTTTAAAAACATCTACCGTTACCTTATCTGCATGCTTACTGAGATCATTTCTTGCAAGATCTACCAACATTACGTGCTCTGCTGTTTCTTTTTTATCTGCTGATAATTTTTTTCCTAATAAAATATCATCAGCCATATTTCCAGTTCTTCTAAAAGTTCCCGCAATTGGATTAATAATGGCTTTCCCTTCAGAAATTTTAATTTGGGCTTCAGGAGAAGAGCCCATCAGCTTAAAAGAACCATAATCAAAATAAAATAAATATGGTGAGGGATTTATAGAACGAAGCGCTCTGTATACATTAAATTCATCGCCTTTGAATTTTTGTTGAAATTGGCGTGATAACACCAGTTGAAAAACATCTCCACGCTTACAATGTGATTTTGCTTTTCTTACATATTCTTTAAATTCTTCTCCGGTAACATTTGACGACTCATCTCCTACAATTTCAAATTTCTGAGTATTAAATGCTTGCGCATCTATAATAGTTTGCACCTCTTTGATTCGAGATACTGTGCCCTCTTCTATATTTTCAATCAAAGTCATTTCATCATTAAAATGATTTATAGCGATAATAAATCTATAAAAACTATACTGCATCAAAGGAATAGCAGAAGGTGCTTGCTCAACATTTAAAGAAATATTTTCAAAATATTGAACAGCATCATAAGTTGTATATCCATATAACCCATTGAATGATTTTAATTCAGCCGGACAGGCTAAATCAATTGATTGACTGTAATTTTCAAAAATAGCATTAAAATTTCTTCCAATTTTTTGATTTTTTAACTCAACTCCTTTGTGAGAAAAAATTAAATGATGATTTTCTGCTTTAATAGTTACCACAGGATCAATAGCAATAAAAGAAAAACTTTCTTCTTTACTATGATAATCCGAACTCTCTAATAACAATGTATTTGCGAATGCGTCTCTAAAACGCAAGTACAAACCTACGGGTGTAATTGTATCTGCTATTTTAGTTTTATGAATAGTTTTAAACTTTATTTTTTTCATTTTTCGCTAAAAATTAATATCGTATTTTTATTTGTTGTTGACAAATCTTAACATAAAAAAAAGGCTTATCGTGAGATAAGCCTTTTTTTTATGTTTTATACATATAGGATGCTTCTCACTTATTAAATAAGAGAGCTCCACCACCAAGTATTATTTGTATTATTATCCATCATTATGATACAAAAATAAGATAGATTTTTGATTAAACAAATTTTATCTTAAACTTTTATCTCATAATCTTTACATTCATCTCCTCAACTTTTTTATCTGAGAGGACAGAAGGTGCATTAAATAATAAATCTTCTGATGTTCCTGTTTTTGGGAACGCCATCACTTCTCTGATAGATGCTTTCTTTTCTAATATCATCATTAAACGATCTACACCCCAGGCAATTCCTCCATGAGGGGGAGCCCCATATTGAAACGCTTTGTACATGGTTCCAACGCTTTTCATCATTTCTTCTTTAGAATACCCCATATTTTTATAGGTTGCTTCTAATATTTCTGCTTTGTGAGCTCTAACTGAGCCTCCACCAATCTCGAAACCATTCAAAATTAAATCGTATTGTTGAGCAATAATAGTTCCAATTACTTCTCCATGACCATTCATATGTTTTTCTAAATCATAGATCGCTGGCATTGAAAATGGATTGTGTGTGAACGTCCATCTACCCTCTTCTGTTTTTTCAAACATTGGAAAATCGACGACCCAAGCTGGACGCAATTCTTTTGGGTTGATCAATTTAAAAATACGCCCCATCTCCTGACGAACAGCATCTAAAGCTTTATTTGCTATTGCATAATTTGCTGCGGAGAAAAATACAATATCCCCAATTTTTGCTGCTGTTGCTTTAATAATATTTGCTGCAATCTCTTCCCCCAAAAATTTAATAATTGGCGATTGTAGAGAATTTTCATTAACAATGATGTATGCTAAACCACCTAAACCATTTTGTTGCGCAATTGACGTCAAATTTTCAATCTGTCCTTTAGACATCCTCTTATTTCCTTGCTCTTTAGCTGAAACTTTGATACATTTTACAATTCCACCTTCCTCTATTGGTTTGCTAAAAACTTGAAATGTTGTATCTCTTACGATATCAGTAATGTCTTGCATTTGCAAACCATAGCGTAAATCAGGTCTGTCACAACCGTATTTATCCATGGCATCTTTATAAGTAATCACCTCAAAAGGATGTAAAATCCATTTTTTACCATAAATTTTCTTCACAACTTCATTAAACATTTTGGTGTTTAAATCAATGATTTGCTGCATGCTAGCATAGGCCATTTCTATGTCCAATTGCGTAAATTCTGGTTGACGATCACCACGTGAATCTTCGTCTCTAAAACAACGCGCAATTTGAAAATATTTTTCAAACCCACCAACCATTAGCATTTGCTTAAACTGCTGTGGAGCTTGAGGCAGGGTATAGAATGAACCCGCCTGCTTTCTTGTAGGAACAATAAACTCTCTAGCTCCTTCATCTGTACCTGCTGTTAAAATTGGCGTTTCAATTTCTATAAATTCTTCTTCATCTAAAATATCACGTATTAATTTAATTACTTTATGTCGATTTACAATTGCTTTTCGAACCTCCTCGTTTCTGTGATCTAAAAACTTGTACTGAAAACGTACATTTTCATTTGTTTTGGTCGCTCTTTTTATTTCAAAAGGAAGAGTTTTAGATAAGTTTAAAATTTCTAAAGTAGCTGTTTCTAACTCAAGTGTACCAGTTCTTAAACCTGAATTGTAATCATCTGCATTTCTTTGAACTACAGTTCCAGTTACCATAATTACAGTTTCTGGTTTTAATTTTACCAATTCATCTAAATTAGGAAATGTTTCTCTACTTAAACGTACTTGAAAAACTTGGTTACTTGAGTCTCGTAAATCAATAAAAATTAATTCTCCATGATCACGAACACTCGATACCCAACCAGATAAAATGACCTCATCACTTATGGATTTATCTGATAATTGAGAAATCGTGTGTGTTCTATATTCTTCTTTTATTACAATCGGAATTTGAGCTAAGATTTCTTCTTCTACTTTGCTTTTTTGTTTTTCATTTTTAGTCGCTTTCTCTTTCGTATTTAGTTCATTTCCCTGGACTTGAGACTGTCTAGCAAGATTGTTTAGAATTTCTTGTCGGATTACTTTCCCTGAAGCACCTTTTCCAATAATAGCCATTACTTTTCCAACAAGAATACCAGCTTTTCCTTGGTTTCCTGCTTTGATATCATTTGCAATAACTGTATTTTCAGAAATCACTTTTTGAACTGTATTTATAATTTTATCTTCAGAGATCGTATTCTGTTCAAAGTATTTTTTATAATCAAAAGCACTATCTTTCAAATAAGATAGTATTCCATTTTGAACCAATACTGAAGTAATTTTTTCTTGCTTGAACAATTCAAAAATTTCAATCAAATGGTCAATATTATGAATACTTTTGTACTGATCTGCTCCTAAATTATTTACCAAAGTTTTCGCTACAAAAGACGGATCCTTAATTACATTATTAATGGTAATAAAAGTCTTTGAACGCAAAGAATCTGCCGTAAAAAACTTTGCATCTTGCGGTAAAACACCACCTTTTATCAAAATAGACTCTACTGCAAAAGGCAATGAACTTAAATCTACATCGATACTTTCTACTACTTGCTTTATACTTACAAGAGGTAAATCTGGTTCAGAAATAAATCTATAATCAGCCTCAAACTCTTTCGTTCGCATGGTTTTGGTTTGCTTTAAATCTGCATCCCATAATACCGTAGTTTGTTCGGGTCTAAATTCCTTATGCGTTATATAATAATTCAATTGCTTTTCAACTTCTTCCTTTAAAGCATCTACCATAAACTTAAACGAATTCAAGTTTTTAATTTCTGTACGTGGATTTAAATAATCACTGTGTTTTTTACGAAGTGATACAGAAACATCTGACTTAAATTCACCTTTTTCAAGATTCGCTTCAGATATTTTTAAATTTTGAACAATTCTCTGAATGTACTGCGCATAAGTTGATGCGTCTTCAATATGACGAATACAAGGCTCAGTTACAATTTCGATTAATGGAACTCCTGCTTTATTAAAATCGACTAATGAAATATCTTTTTCATGGATTAATTTAGCGGCATCTTCTTCAATATGAACTTGTGTTAAATTGACTGTAAATTGAGAACCATCATTTCTAAAACAAGAAACTTGTCCATCAGGAATTACAGGGTTATGAAATTGGGTAATTTGAATATTCTTTGGATTGTCTGGATACTCATAATGCTTTCTATCCCAAGAAATTACTTCATTTGCAAAGGTAGATTTTACTGCTTTTCCAAAATAGATAGCCTTCTTAATTGCTTCTTTATTAATAGATGGCAATACTCCCATTTGACCCGTACAAACTGAACAAATATTTTGATTTGGCACTTCTGTTTCTTGATTTGCACAAGAACAAAACAATTTAGTTTTGGTATTTAATCGAACGTGCGTTTCTAAACCAATGACCAACTCTAAGTCGTGTTTTTTTAATAAGTCGTGTAATTGTCTCAGTTCCATTATAATATATCCTTTAAAAAGTTAGCAAACTTAAAAACGAGTTCGTCATTATTTTTTGCAGCCGTAATTTGTAATCCTGTTTGAGTTCCTTGAGGAACCGTTAAGGTTGGCAATTGTCCTAAACTAAAACCAACAGTATACGCATCAGACAAATACATCGCTAAAGGCTCTTTTAAACTATCTCCAATTTGAGGAGGTGTATTAGGAGTTACTGGTGATATAATAATGTCAACTTCCTTGAAATCATTTTCAAAATTTTTGGCAATTTGATCTCTTAAATTTAATCCTTTTAAATAAATTTCATCAGAAAAACCTTGAGATAACACTTGATTTCCACCAACAATTCTTCGTTTGGTTTCTTCAGAAAAATTTTCTGAACGTGTTATTGAATAAGTATCTTTTAAGGTCTCTCCCTCAATTCTATTTCCATAATTGGTTCCATCTAGCCTTGATAGATTTGAAGCAGTTTCTGCCATTGCTAGCGTATAATAAGTAGACACTAAAGAATCAGGTTCAAAAAAGTTAAGCGCTTTTACCTGCATTCCTTTTGCCTTTACTTTTTCAATTGAAGCATAAAAATCTAATTTTATTTGTGGATCAATAGCGTCAGTTTCTGTGAAGTTTTTAAAATATCCAACAGTTTTTATCTCATCAACATTATCTATTGCTTCTTTTGAAATTTTTTCAGAATGATATGTGGTTTGATCTTTTATATCTTTTCCACTGATCTCATTTAATACGATTCTAATATCTTCTATCGATTTCGCAATAGGGCCCACACAATCTGTTGATGAAGCATATGCCATTAATCCAAAACGTGAAATTCTTCCATAAGTCGGTTTAAAACCATATACTTTATTATACCCTGCTGGTTGCCGAATAGACCCCCCTGTATCTCCACCTATTGAAAAAACAGTCAGATCTTTAGCTACATTTACAGCAGAACCTCCACTAGAACCTCCACCCACTAAATCCGGATTTATAGCATTTTTTACAGCCCCAAAAATGGTATTTTCTGAAGAAGATCCGTGACCAAAGCTATCACAATTTTCTTTCACTAGAGGAATCGCACCAGCATCCAACAATTTTTGAATTGCAGTTGCTGTATAAGGTGATCTATACCTCTTAAGGAAATTTGAACTTGCTGTAGTATACGTTCCTTGTAGCATATATACATCTTTAATACCAAAAGGAATTCCCTCTAACAAACCTATTTTTTCACCACAATCTATTTTGGCATCTACCTTTTTAGCAAGTTCTAAAGCTATTTCCTCCAATAGTGAATTCGCTGTTGCGTGAGTATTGGATTTCAATAAAATTAGTCGTTCTTGTACCAACTTTACACAAGTAACTTCTTTGCGCACTAATTGTTGATGAATTTTATGTATTTGTGACTCCATATCTATTCTTCTATTACCTTAGAAACCAATAAAAAACCATTTTTTTCTTTTGGAAAATTCTCTAAAATAAGTTGTTTTTCTATTTGAGAACTATCAAAAACAACATCGTCTCTTAAATCATCCAAAGACACTGCATTATGATGATGATTAAAAGA
>Ga0228645_1000189_pt1 | contig 11009 bp, 2 predicted proteins | sample 57DmetaG_FD_190072 | JGI IMG/M metagenome (GOLD analysis project Ga0228645, IMG submission 190072) | Seawater microbial communities from Monterey Bay, California, United States - 57D | ecosystem: Environmental > Aquatic > Marine > Coastal | place: USA: California | collected 2016-11-06 | reverse complement strand
TTTGTTATTGGTGGGAACAATGGCCTAAGTGGCAAAATCCACCTAAAAGCTTTCTACCAGATAACGGTACAGGTGGTCTAATGGTTGAAAAAGATAATCAACCTATTGTTGCCGGTTTTCTTTACTTTACAAATTCCGATGCCGTATTACTTGAATGGATTGTTTCAAATCCAGATTACAGAGATAAAGATCGTAAAAAAGCTATAGAGCTTTTGATAGCTACAGCAGAAAATGTATGTAAAGAATCTGGCAAAAAGTACATGTTTAGTATAGGTAGAAATAAACATTTAATAGAAACACATAAAAAATTAGGGTGGACAGCTGATTCTGATCCGTCTTATGAAATAGTAAAAACAATATAACATGGGATTAGTAACAGCAATAGCAGCAGGAAGCGCATTAGTATCAGGTATCGGAGCAGCCGCGGGAGCTAGCGCAGCTTCTAAAGCAGCTGGTAGAGCTAGAGACGCAAAAGCAGCAGCCGAAGCGGAACTAGACGCTTTAAAAGCTAGTAGACAAGCAATCATAAATCCATATGAGTCAACAACTGACTTGTCTGGTTTAGCATCTGATCTATCTAGCTCACTATCAAACCCTTTCGCAAGTCTCGGTGTTGCAACTCAAGCTGCTGAGATACAAATAGAACAAGCTGATATAGCTTTAGCTAACACGTTAGACACTATAAGAGCTACAGGAGCAAGTGCTGGTGGAGCAACCGCTTTAGCGCAGGCAGCTTTACAAAGTAAAAAAGGAGTATCAGCAAGCATAGAACAACAAGAAGCTCAAAACGAAAAACTAAAAGCTCAAGGAGAACAACAACTTCAAGCTCAAAAAATGTCAGAGCAACAACGTTTACAAAGTATAGCTATATCTGAAGGTCAAAGAGTTCAAGCTGCTGATGCTGCTGGTAAGCAATTTAAGTTCCAAACTCAAGAAAACAGAACTAATGCTGACATGGATAGAGCTGCTGGCGCTATATCACAAGCGCAAGCACAAGAAGCACAATCTAATCAAGCGAAAGCAAGCGCTATAGCTGGAGGTATTTCAGCTATTGGAGGTATAGCTAGTAGCGTAATATCAGCGGAAGGAATGGCTAAATCTAAGGGTAATACTATTTTTTAAGATGATTAAAATAAAAAACATAAAACATGAGTTATAGAAATCCACCTATAATCGTAGATAGATCTACAGACGTTTGGGGCAAAGCAATTGCTAATTTTGGTCAACAAGTGGCGCAGGGAATATTAAGTGTTGGTGAAGCTAAAAGAAAAGCTGGAGAAGCTCAAGCAGCTCAAGCTAGAAAAGAAAGGCAAGCCCAACAAAAGCTAACAACAGCCACTAGAGCGTCTTATATGGATGCAGCTAGAGACAAGTACATCCAAATCAAAAAAAATGGTGGCTTAAGTCTAGCTCAGCAGTTTATGAAGCAAGTTGAGATTGATTTAAATGGTGGTGATGGAAAAACAGGGGCTATAGACGCTTCTGTTCAGTTAGCTTTAAACAATAACTTAACTACAGACGAAAGAGTAAAGTATAATAAAATAGTAGACAGTGCTAAAATGTATCAAGCTGAAGCTGTTGGTGGTTTTGGAAATGTTATATCTGGATTAGACTATGCAAATGAAAAAAAGGAAGATATGCAAGTACAACCTGGAGGCTGGAGCTATAAAGGAAGTAACAAAAAGGAGATGTTTTATAATCAATTATTGCACTATGCGCTTGATACAGATACGATGATTAATGATGATGTTATAGAAGACAGAAAGACATATAAAGGTGATCAAGGAGAAATATTTGTTGAAGCTACAACATTAGTTCCTGTAGAACAGTTTGATGGAGACGGTACTTTTTCTGAAATATTATCTGAAAATGAATTAAATGATGTAGAAAAAGTAACCAAAGGAGATAAGGTTTATTATAAGTTTTCTAGCAAAAAAGACGTAAGAGAGTGGGATGGTGAGCTTGTAACAGATATTCCAGCTTTACCTGACTATTCTAAAGTTTACCAAGAGGTTAATATAGAAGATGATAAAGGTTCTATAGCTACAAACTTAATTAGTGAAATCCAAAAAACAGAAGGTGGCTACGACGTTGAGGAGCAAATATTAGACATTGGCACTATAAGAAAAAATCTAGAAACAGTTATGGGTGGTCAAGCTAGTAGAATAATGGCTGGTTCGGATCAAGAACTTCAAGCTTTTTTAAATTTTGGATTAGAAAAAGGTGGTATGACAGTTAAAGCATTTACTGACCAATACCCTGACCGTACTGACAGATTAAAAATTATTAGAGACTCATTAATAGATGATTCTATAAATAAAAAATTCTCAAGTGAATTTAAAAGCGATAGAAAGGCTACTTCTGACGATGTTAAAAGAATAAAAGCATATAATCCTGACTCTACAGTAAAAGTGGGTGATCATATTAGATTCAAAAGAACCAAACAAGATATAATTGAACCTGAAGAAACAAAAAAACCAACAGAAGGTGAAATAAGAAGAGCAGATTACATAAAAACTACAAAATATCTTGACAGTAGATTTTCAACCGAAGATTTAACTTTTGAATCAATTACGGACTTAGCTAATCAAGAAGGTATAAAAGTAGAAAAAATATATGCTAGCGAAACTGATGAAAATCCTTCAAAAATAAAATTAGGTAATCTAACAATAACACCAAAATCTACTGCTGAAGAGATTAAAAAAATAGCATTAATAGCTGGTGGTGTTAAACCTAAAGATGCACAAGATATAATTGACGGTAAAGAAATAACATTTACAGTAGAAACAGGTAATCTACCAATAACAAAAAATAATTAAATTATGTTTGAATTAGAAGGTGAACAATACTCGTTAGAGCAAGTAACTTCAGCTGCTGAGCAGTCTAACATGTCTCTTGATGACTACTTGAATAAATATAATATTAAGAAATTAGAAAAAACTGTTAAAACAGTGGAAAAGTTAGACGGTGCTGCAAAAAAGGATGCGGATGTAGTACCAGTAGCAACTCCAAGCAGAGCATCAATAATATCAGGTGTTCAACCAAAAGTTACGGAATCACCATCGGTAGATACTTCTTTGGAGTTACAAGATCCTAAACCTAAAAAATCACGTAGAGCTCAAGTTAGAGCTAAAGAACTCGCTAGAAGAAAAGAAGCACTAGAATGGCAAAAAGAACAAGATAGAATAGCTGATAGTATAGAGGATTTAGAATATAAAGAAGCGTTGAAAGGTGTTGACCAAACTTTAAGTAAAGCTGGTTCTAGCATATGGAGTTATTCTCCTGAAAACATATCAAATTTATATTCTAAAACAACTGGAGAATCTCTTGATTATAAAACTATACTAAATACTGGTTCTTCTAGTGCTTCATATACAGGTATATTTAATCCTTATAATAGTTATTTAACAGGTGGGTTTTCTTATTATGATTTCGCTAATGAAGAAAAAATAAATGGGATATCTATATCAGAACTTCAAAAAATAGATCAAGCTAATGCTGCTTCTAGTGTTTTAGAGAGTATCATAGAAAAGCATGGAGACAAATCTGACGACTTTGTAGTTGATCAAGGGCAGGTTATTTTAAAAGGAAAAGATAAAAAACTACAAGAACTTTACTCTTCTTTAAGAACAGCAACCGCAGAAGAAAAGCAAGGTATATTAGACCAAATTAAAACAACAAGGGAAGACGATTCTCAAGAATTATTCGATATAAACACTGGTAATTTAGTTAAGTACGATAAACTACCTGAAGAGTCTAAAAAAGATTACGATACCATAATTGAAAAAGCAGAGGAAAAAGCTTCTACAACTGAATTAGGTCAATTGAAAAAAGAGCTAACAAACTCCTACTCAAACCTTGTTGGTATATCGAAAAGAATATCTAGTTTTGTAGATGAAAATGGAGAATATGAAATAACTAAAGGATCACACACACTTCAGGGATATTTAGTTAATCTTGTTAAAGATTTTTTTGGATCTGAGGAAACTACATACGGTGACTTAAGCAGGGTTCAACAAATAGCTAATACAGGTGTTTTGCCAGAGAACGTAAGCAAAATAAGTGGTGAGCATCCATTAGTTAAAGCTTATAATACAGCTTTACAAGAATACGCTATACTGAACCAAGCGGTGCAGACAAACACCGATCCTCTTTCAGAAAAACAAGAAGGTTTTTGGGAGTCAATAGGGGATGCTTTAATCGAAAAAGTAGACATGACTGGTGGGGTTGCCGCACCTAAGGTAAAAGCAAATGCTAATCAAATATTTGTTGAATCCTTACGAAATGCTGGTCTAAGCGGAATAAACCAAGACGAAGTTGATGAAGCAGTTTCTCAGAACTGGAGAAGTGTAATTGGTGGTGGTACTATAGATTTAAGTTTGCTTATTGGAGAGCTTTACGCTTCTAAAAAACTTACAGGTAACAAAGTGCAAAAAGGTTTTAAATGGCTTAGCAAAGCTTTTAATAATAGTAAAGCAGCTAAGTCTAGTAAGATAGTTAGAAAAACTGGAAACATGCTTTTAAAAGGTGGTGAAGAGATGACTGTTTTTGAGGTTCTTGAGACTGGAAAGACTGGTTTAGGTTTATCTAAACAGTCTACTAGAGAGGAAGATTTCGCTAGACGTCAGTTTGCATTTTCTTTAGGAATAGGTAATTCTTTGGGTTCTACTATTCTTAGAGCTATGCCAGCTAAATCTATATTTTCACCTATACTGGCTCAATTATCTAAATCAGATCTAGCAAGAAGTGCTGGTAACAGGTTTGTCAATGCTAATGCTGGTGCTTTTTCTTTTGAGTTTGCTAGAGCCATGACTGCTGCTCTTGGTAAAGACGAAGAGGGTTACTTTGATAGAAGCCCAGAAGAGTTTGTTTTAGGGTACGTTACCGAAGGAGCTAAAATGGGTTTACTTGGAGCCAAGTCTATATTTCATAAAAACGGTATATATAGATCGTTTCAAAGAGACTTGCGTTTACTTAATTTAAACCCCACTTACGTAAACAACGCGGCTAAAAGAACAGGTATCAATCCTAATTCTGTTAGGAAACCAGGTGAAGAAACTATAAACGAAATAGACGCTGCTAGGGCAGATAAAATGTCCGGTATAGACGCTAAACTCAAAACACAACAAATAACAAAAGAGCAAGCAAAGAAAGAAATAGACGCTGCTAATAAAGACTATAATATATTAGAAGCAGAAGCAGAGCTCAACTTAGCTAAAGAAAGAGTTAAAGCTGAAGATAAAAGCGCTTTAAAACCAACTGATGAGAGTGTAAGAATACTTATAAACAAAATGAAAAAGGGACAGAAGTTTAACGATAAAGACAACAATGCTTTAGTTAATACTCCTTTACCTATAATTTACGATAGAATGGGTATAGACCCATCTACTAAAAGTCTAGAAGGTAGATGGAATAGAGAGTTTGCTATCGAAGACATAATGAATAACAACACTAGCTTCAAAGCTCCTTATGGATCTAAAGAAAGAGCAGAGTCTTATAAATTCATAGACGAAGCTTTTGAGATTGGTGGTGAAATGCAGCTCTTAAAAAGATTAGATAATAGAACTGAAGAACAAGAAAAGCAACTACAGCAACTAGAGAAAGACTATAAGGTGTATGAACCAGGAGGTTATAAATACGATAGACTTCAAGATAAATTAGATGAACTATACTTAAAACAAAGACTAGCTAATAAAGCTCAAGCTGAAGACGTTTTAGGCGCTACTAAAGAAGGTGAATCAGTATCTATTAGATCAGCGCAAGACTTTCAAGAAAAATACAACTCTATAAAAAAAGACGGGCAAGATGTTACGTCTAGCGACGGCTTTTATGATGCTAAAAATAAAATTTTCTATATAAACGAAGAAGTTGTTGCGGCTACTAGAAATACAACCGTTGACAAGCATGAGGTTGGTCATTTTGTACTGAGAGACTCTTTAAAGGATAAAACTGGTAAAGTCACAGATGAAGGTATAAAGGTTATAGACGAAGTATTAAATGAACTAACTCCTAAACAGAGAGAAACTGTACAAAAACGTATTGACGATTTTTATAGGTATGACGAAACAGAGCTTAACTCTCTTAAATCTAAACTGAAATTAGCACTTAACGAAGGAAAGGCTGAAGAAGCAGAAAGTATAACTGAAGAAATTAACAAATTAAATTCTAAACCAAAGAAGGAAAGAAATAAAAAAGATTACTACGAAGAGTATCTTACCGTGCTATCGGACGCTATAAATGACAAGCAAATAGTGTTTAAAGAAAACGTAGGTAACGCTTTTGAAAAGTTTGTTCCTTTTCTTAGAAAAAAAATGCCTGAATTAGAGTTGAATGCTAACACAGGTAAAAACTTGTTTGAACTAATAAAGAGTTACTCTAAAGGTGAAAAAGCCGGTATTGAGGCAGCTAAAGAAATGTCTATAGCGGCAGAAGGTAAAGATACTAGTGGTCAACAAGTAAGTGAGTCTATATCTAAAAGATCTATTGAACTAAAAGAACAATTAGAAGATTTAAAAGATAGAGAGTTTGAGCTAGAGCAAGGAGATTTTGACGCTCAAAAATCTAATTTAGAATTAAAAATAAGACAAGCTGAAAAAAGTGAAGCTAGAGATGAATCTGAATCAATAAAAACAACCGCGGTTGAAAAGATTAAACCCGTTAAAAAGCTAGGTATTATTGATGAAATAGTTGAAAAAGCTACTGCACAAAAGCTTGAAGCACCAATTGTATCTGATAAAAACAAAAAAATAGCTTCAGTTAATGAAGACATCGTAAAAGAAATGACAGCTCTAGGAGCTAATAAAGTTTCAGAAATAAAAGATAAAGATGTTAGACAATCTATAGTAGATAGATTAGGTAGAAATAATGTAGGTGCTGTTACAGAGTTAGCAAAAAAAGCAGCTTTTAAAGGTAAAGATTTAGCAATAGATGAAGAATTAAAAGTAGGTTATGATGAATTTATAGGAGGTTTTAGTGCAGAGTTATCTGCGCTCATAAACTCTTACAAAGCTAACGTAAATGGTAAAAAAGTACCTTTTGGTGCATATATGAACCAAAATCTTCCTCTTAGATACCCTGCAATACTTAGGAAATCTTTAGAAGGTAAACTCAAAAAATCTGAAAGTTTATCTAGTGATAAAAATATAAAGAAACAAGTAGCAAGTATTGAAAGTGATAGTAATGATTTTGAGCTAGGTGGAAAAGATGATTCCAGTGAAGAATTAATAGTTGATCAAATAGATGTAAGAAAGTTTGGACCAGCTAGAGATAAAGTTGATGAAATATCTAAAATAGTAGAAGTTGAAAAAGGAGAAAGACCTTCTTACAAAGACTTAGCAAACAAGTATTTAGATCAAGTTTCAATGGAATTGTTTAATGTTCCAGGTAAAAAAATAAAGGGTGGAGCTACTTTAAAGGATAGCGAAGCTAAATCGCTACAAGCATTATTCATAAATCCTAATAATGTTAGAAAACTTTTCAAGACAATGCCTCCTTATAATGTTGCTGGTAGCGAAACTACTATCGGTGAACAGGGTGAGACTATTGGTGTATCTAAAGATGTAAAAGGTAAATCTATAGGATTGTCTAATAAATTCATGATAAAATTCTATCAGCCAGTTACTAGAGCTATACCTGGTATATCTAGTCCAAAGGGTAGAAGTCTAGGTTTAACGAGTCAAGGCCAAGTACATGAATTAAAACCAGAATTTAGAGGTAGAATCACAAACGAAGCTATAAAAGATATTCAAAGAAGCGTTGGAGTAACAGAAAAAGGTGTTCCATCTGAAAAAATATCTGACGCTAATAGAAGTAAATACGGTACTACATTAACTGGTTTTGCAAAGGCTTATGTAGCTAATGTCATAAACGTAACAGGTAGATCAAAGCAAACTGATAAACAAGAGCAAGCTGATACCGGTGCTGGTAAAGCTAGTATTATGTTTAGTATGAGTGCTAAACAAGTAAAAGAGCTAAAGAAAAGAGGTTATGAAAATATTGGAAAAGATTATTTCTCTAAAGTACCTAAAAATGTTTTACCTTATTTAGTAAAGCTAAACACGGTTACACAAAAAGGCGCTATAGCAAAAGCATTAGAAGATATATCAGAAAACTTAGATGAGCAGTCTTACAATGATCTATATAACAAATGGTTTAAACCTTATGTTGAATTAAAGTACGTTAGAAACAAAGAGAATTGGCCTAGCTCTGAACAAGACATTCTTAGAAACGTAAAAAGCTTAGCAAAATCAGGTAAAGTAGAAGGTTTAAGATCTATACAAGACAATATAAATAAAGATTCTTCTAAGCTAGATGTTGTTTTTGAAATAGATGGACAAGACGTTGCTGTTGAAGTTAAAAAGACGGCAGATGCTAGATTAGGTCAAATACATTTACATAATGAGTTTGGAAAAACCTACGTTAATAAATTAAGCGAAGAGTTTGCTAGTAAGATAATTGAAGGAGACGACCAATCTTCTAAAGTTAAATTAATAGAGTTTTTAGAGAAAAACTATCCTTCTGAAATAAGAAAAGAAAAAAATAAAAGAGGAGAAGACATATATATTGTTACTGATGGTGCTTATGGAGCAGCTATTAGGCGTAAAGCTTTAAAAAATTCTAGACATAAAATAAAACTACCTATAACGTTAGTTAGTGATTTATACAACAATAAAGGCGGAAATTATATTCAGTTTGGAGATATGGGTACTTTTTACATGGGTAAAAATAAAATGTCCTTCAACGTAGCCTCTTTAGAACAAATCAACCCTAAAACTAAAAAGTTAATTGATGTTGATGTTACTTATATGTGGAAAGCTTATCAAAGAGCAGATGGAACTAAAAGCTTGAAAAGAGTAGCTGTACCTCAGTTAACAACGGAGTCTAGAAAAATATTATCTAAAACAAAGACTTTAAACATAGGTACTGAATCGCAACTAGAATCAATGTTAAAATCACCTGGCTACAAACCATCGACACCTTTTAGTAAGTCTAAAAAAGCAGAAAAAGCTAAAAGCTTAGATAAAGCATTCAACGATATTATAGAGAATAAAACAGGTATACCTAGTAGGAAAAGATACGGTATAGTTGAAGCTACTACTAAAGGTGTTAGTAAGGGTAAATTCAATTTCTTTATACCTCCATCAGCCGAAGATTTTGTTGGTTTGTTGTACCCTACTCTTGGTAAAGGTAAAGTTGGTGATAGTCAGATGAAATGGTATAAAGACAATTTAATAACTCCTTACGCTAAAGCAATGAATAAGCTTAGCCAAGCTCGTGTGTACATACTTAACAACTACAAGTCTCTTAAAAATCAACTCGGTGTAGTTCCTAAAGATTTATCTAAAAAAGTAGAAGGTACTGATTACACTAAAGAAATGGCTGTTAGAGTCTATATATGGAATAAACAAAAAATGAATGTTCCAGGTATAAGTAAGTCAGACATTAGAAAACTGAGTAAATTTGTTGCAGATAATGAAAACTTGCAAACTTTTGGCGATCAATTAATAAATTTACAATTAGGTGATGGTTACATAAAACCAAAAGAAGGTTGGGCAGCTGGAACTATAACTACAGATATACTTGAAGGTTTAAATACTACTAAAAGATCTAAATACCTAAAAGAGTGGCAAGAAAATGCAGATGTTATATTTAGTGAAGATAATATGAACAAGTTGCAAGCTGTTTATGGCTTAAACTACGTAAAAGCTATGAAGAACATGTTAGGTAGAATGAAGTCTGGTAGAAACAGAAACTTTCCAGGTGATAGCGCCACTGGTCGATTCACCGATTGGGTTACAGGTAGTGTTGGTGTTACGATGTTTCTTAACACTAGATCAGCCGTGTTGCAGACTATATCTGCTATAAATTTTATAAATTTTACAGATAACAATATACTAACAGCTGGTAAAGCTTTCGCTAATCAACCTCAATACTGGAAAGATTTTATGATGTTGATGAACTCTGACTTTTTAAAAGAAAGACGTGGTGGACTACGTATTAACGTCAGTGAAGCAGATATTGCTGATATGGCTAAAAAAGGTGGAGTTAGAGGAGCTATAAGTAAGTTGCTAGAACTAGGTTTTGCACCTACACAGATTGCTGATAGTTTTGCGATTGCTTCGGGTGGATCTACTTTTTATAGAAATAGAGTAAATACTTATAAAAAACAAGGTTTAACTGAAAAACAAGCTGAGAAAAAAGCTTTTGAAGACTTTAGAGAAACAGCTGAAGAATCACAGCAATCATCTAGAGCCGATAGAATATCTATGCAGCAAGCTAGTCCAGTAGGACGTTTTGTATTAGCTTTTGCTAATACTCCAGCTCAATATGCTAGAATCATAAAAAAAGCCGCTAGTGATCTTAAGAATGGCCGAGGAGACCGTAAAACAAATATATCTAAAATAATTTATTACGGAGCTGCTCAGAATCTTTTGTTTAATGCTTTACAGCAAGCTTTATTCGCTACAGCTCTTGACGACGAAGAGCCAAAAGATAAAGAAAAAGAAAAAAAGTATTTAAATATCGCTAATGGAATGATGGATTCTTTGCTTCGAGGTACTGGTATCGGTGGTTCTGTAGTTTCTGTAGGTAAAAACGCTGTTATTAAACTAGTTAGAGAATTAGAAAAAGATAGACCTAAGATTCAAAATGTTGCTTCAGAATTGTTAAAGATATCACCTCCAGTTTCAGCTAAGTATTCAAGGCTTGTTCAAGCAGGTAAATCGTATGATTGGAATAAAGATGAAATGAAAGAAAAAGGTTTAAGTTTAGATAATCCTGCTTATCTAGCTGGATCTCAAGTTGTTTCTGCTCTTACAAATATACCGCTTGACAGAGCTATTAAAAAAGCTAACAACGTTGTTTCAGCTACTTCACAAGATCTAGAAACTTGGGAGCGTTTAGCTCTGCTAGGTGGTTGGCAAGACTGGGAGTTGGGTATTGATAAAGAAGATAAAAAACCTAAAATAAAAACTAGAAGTACAAAAAAAGTAAGAAAAAAAATCATAAAA
>Ga0228645_1000185_pt1 | contig 11117 bp, 12 predicted proteins | sample 57DmetaG_FD_190072 | JGI IMG/M metagenome (GOLD analysis project Ga0228645, IMG submission 190072) | Seawater microbial communities from Monterey Bay, California, United States - 57D | ecosystem: Environmental > Aquatic > Marine > Coastal | place: USA: California | collected 2016-11-06 | reverse complement strand
TTTGGTAACGATTACACAGTTCTTATAATAGCCATCTATGGGTGTTCCAATAAAGTTATTAGTACCTAGATAGCGCAATTCAGATTGAATGGTTTTATCTATTTTTGATAAATAGGTAAATTTTTTTGAAAGCCCTTGTCCAAAAAAAGAAAAAGAAACATTTAATACAAAAAAGAAAAATATTTTTTTCATAAAGTAAAAGTAAACAAAAGATAATAAGTATCCGTTGTATATAATTTCGTGAAGCTCAAAAATTAAATTGATATCAATACAAATTAAAAAAAAGTCTAATTTTGTATTAAATAGATTAAATAAATGCATCAAACTACAACTACAATTTTAATGATTCGTCCCTTAAATTTTAGGATGAATGAGCAAACAGCTGTGAATAACTATTATCAAAAAAGAATAGAAAATATATTTCCAGCATCAGTTAATGCAAAAGCACAAAAGGAGTTTGATACTTATGTAGAAAAATTACGCAATTTCGGAATTAATGTAATTGTTGTTTCCGATACAAATGAGTTTGATACTCCTGATGCTTTATTTCCTAATAATTGGATCTCTTTTCACAAAGAAGGTACGGTTGCTTTGTATCCAATGTTTGCTGAAAATAGGCGTTTAGAAAGACGTGAAGATGTTTTAGTTCAATTAGAAGAGAAAGGTTTTCTAATAGACAATGTAGTAGATTATACTTCTGCTGAAGAAGAAGGGTTTTTTTTAGAAGGAACAGGGAGTATGGTTTTAGATAGGGAAAATAATAAAGCATATTGTGCACTTTCTCCTCGAGCAGATGAAGAATTATTTATAGAGTTTTGTGAAGATTTTGAATACACCCCCGTTATTTTTAATGCGAATCAAACAGTAAATAATAAAAGAGAGCGTATTTATCACACCAATGTGATGATGTGTGTTGCAGAAACTTTTGTTGTTATTTGTTTATCCTCTGTTGATGATAAAACGGAAAGAAAAAATTTGTTAAAGCATTTTAAAGAAGATGGTAAAAAAGTGATTGATATTACCGAAGAACAGGTGAATAATTTTGCAGGCAATATGTTACAAGTTCGTGGTAAAGAGGATGAGCGATTTTTAATAATGAGTGATGCAGCCTTGAACAGTTTGACACAATCTCAAAAAGCTCAAATAACGAATCATTGTCGAATTATTTCTAGCTCTTTAGAAACTATTGAGATTTGCGGCGGCGGAAGTGCTCGTTGTATGATGGCTGAAGTTTTCTTACCAAAAAAGATATAGTTTCATTCTTTTTTTAAAATTCCTTCAATCACTTCTCCATTTGTTCCATTTGGTGCTTCAATATCCAGTAAATTAGCAATGGTTGGTGCAATATCTGTAATATGATATCTTTTTGTTGATACACCTTGTTTGATTCCGGCTCCATAAAAAATAATGGGTACGTGTGTGTCGTAAGAATAACCTGAGCCATGACTCGTTCCCTTTCTGCCTCTTATTAGTGTTGCAGGATTAGGAATCAGCAATACATCTCCTGAGAATTTTTGATTGTAACCGTTTTGAAGAGAATTTAAGATTCCTGATGAAAAATGAGTTGTTTGGAGAGTTTTTGCAGTAACTGCTTTGTAAATTTTATCAAAGTTAATGACTTCGTCAGCAAGTTTTTGAGCTACTACGTGAATATCCAAACCTAAAGATTCTACTTTTTCTTTATTTAGAAATATTTGATAGTTAGAAATATTTTCAATTACATCTATTGAATTAAAATGCTTTTTAGTCATCTCAAAAAGAAAGTTTTTTAACCTTTCAGGATTTAGATAATGAGCAGGTATTTTCAGTGATTGTAAATATGCAGGAGTATGCACAGCAGCATGATCTGCAGTTAAAAAAAGAGTGTAGTTATCTTTTCCTATTTGTCTGTCTAAAAATTCAAAAAAATTCGCTAAATCGTTATCTAATCTTAAATAAGTGTCTTCTGTTTCTATAGCAGAGACCCCATATTTATGTCCAATATAGTCTGTGGATGAAAAACTTACAGCTAAAAAATCGGTGTATTCACTTTTTCCTAATTTTTCTCCTATAATTGCTGCCTCTGCAAAATCTACTGTAAATGTGTTGCCAGCAGGAACTGTTTTTAATAAATCAAAATTATTATTTTTGGTGCGTAAAAATTTTAAATCTTTTGGGAGCGTGGGAGTTTCTTGTCCTATTAATTTTTCTTCAAAAATATTATCATCACTTCTGCTATTTACATAACTGTCGATCTCATAAAGAGTTTCCCAAGGGCTATTTAGATAATTATCTGCTTTGTTGTTATTATTAAAATCGGTTACCCACTGAGGGAGTTTATTCATGTAAAAAGTACTTGTTATCCAAGTGTTATAATTTTCACCATCATACCAATATGCTCCATTAGCTGTATGACCCGCTGGAAGAATTGCCGCTCGATCTTTTATCGAAATACCAATTGTTTTCCCATGCATGTTTTGAGCCAAATGCAATTGATCTGTGATTGTTGAAGTAACTAATCTTTTTGGAGATTTTTGACCATTCAGACCATTGTTACCCAGTGTTTTGTATGTATTGTCATTTACACAATACACAGATTTTTTCAAGTATTTATCATACCAATTATTGGAGATAATTCCATGCTCACTGGGAGTTGTTCCGGTGTAAATGGATGCATGTCCAACTGCAGTATAGGTTGGAATAAGATTATAATGCGCATTTTCTAATGAAAACCCACCTTGCAGTATTCGATTGAATCCTTTTTTACCATATCGATCTGCAAATTTTGTTAAATAGTCATATCTCATTTGATCGATAACAATACCTACTACTAGCTTAGGCTTTATAATTTTTTTTGCAGGTTTACAGCTTACTAGGAGAAAAAATAAGCATAGAAAATTAAAGAAAATCTTCAATTTCATAAAATATCAATTAAATAATTATTCAAAAGTAATATTTTTTTATTTTGATATGGTTATTTTAACTTTCTATTAATGATATTTTAATACTTTAGCATAAATTTTAAATGAATGAATTACCTAGAACACATTGGTAAATATTTTATAATGTTAGGAAGGGTTTTTAAAAAGCCTCAACGTTCAAAAGTTTTTTACGAAGCTTTGCTCAGAGAAATAGAAGATTTAGGCCTAAAATCTTTAGGTATTATTATGTTTATTTCTTTTTTTATAGGAGGAGTGATTGCTTTACAAACCGCTTTAAATTTAGACAGCCCTTTTATTCCTAAATCATTAATTGGTTTTGCAGCAAAACGCTCTATAATTTTAGAATTTGCGCCTACTTTTTGTTCAATTATTTTAGCGGGTAAAGTAGGGTCTTACATAACATCAAGTATTGGTTCAATGCGAGTTACAGAACAAATTGATGCCCTAGAGGTAATGGGTATTAACTCTTTAAATTATTTAGTTTTACCAAAAATTATAGCAACAGTTTTCTTTTATCCATTTCTAATATCATTAGGGATGTTTTTAGGGATCTTAGGAGGGTGGGTTTCTGGTGTGTTATCTGGCCTTTTTTCTGGCGCAGAATACATAGAAGGTATTCAAACAGACTTTAATCCATTTTTATTGACCTATGCAATTATTAAAACTTTAATTTTTGCATTTTTAATAGCGACTGTTCCTTCTTATCATGGCTATTATGTAAAAGGAGGCTCAATCGCTGTTGGTAGAGCAAGTACACAATCTGTGGTTTGGACGACTATTTTAATTGTAATTGCAAATTATTTTTTAACTCAACTACTTTTAACTTAGAGAATGATAGAAGTAAAAAATTTACATAAAGGTTTTGAAGGCATAAAAGTTTTAAAGGGTATTTCTGCTACTTTTCACCCTGGTAAAACAAGCTTGATAATTGGTCAAAGCGGATCGGGTAAAACAGTTTTTTTAAAATCTTTAATTGGTCTGCATTCGCCAGATGATGGGTTTATTTCTTTTGATGGAAAAATAAGTACAAAGTTTACAGAAAATGAAAAACAGCAGTGGAGGCAAGAAATAGGAATGGTTTTTCAAGGAAGTGCTTTGTTTGATTCTCAAACGGTAGAAGACAATGTGATGTTCCCTTTAAAAATGTTTACAAAACAATCTTATGTTCAAATGCTTGAGCGTGTAAATTTTGTTTTGAAAAGAGTTAATTTAGAAAATTCAAATAAAAAATTACCGGCAGAGCTGTCTGGAGGAATGCAAAAAAGAGTTGCAATAGCAAGGGCGATTGTTATGAATCCTAACTATTTATTTTGTGACGAACCGAACTCTGGTTTAGATCCGCAAACAGCTATTGTAATTGATAATTTAATTCAGGAAATTACCGCTGAATATAATATTACAACTGTAATTAATACCCATGATATGAATTCAGTTATGGAAATTGGAGAAAAAATAATTTTTTTAAAAGACGGTAGAAAAGCATGGGAGGGAAGTAGTGAAGAAATATTCAAAACTGATAATGAAGCAGTTGTAAGCTTTGTGTATTCTTCTAATTTATTTAAAAAAGTAAGAGAAGCATATTTAAAAGAAACAAAATAAAAAATAGATTTGTTTTTTTAAAAATAAAAGATATATTTGCAGCCGCTAAAACGAAAAAGGATGACCTGGTAGCTCAGTTGGTAGAGCATCTCCCTTTTAAGGAGAGGGTCCTGGGTTCGAGCCCCAGCCCGGTCACAATAAAAAAACTCCACACATCGTGTGGAGTTTTTTTTTAACATTATTTAAACAGTACTTAAAGTTATAGTAGCTATTTTTATACATAATTTCTTATGAATTATGAGTAAAACTTTCCTATTTCTTTCAATACTTTTTTTTATGAATACCTCAAATTTTGTGATTTTTGATTTTAATTCTAATGCCAATATTTTACAATGGAGAGTTGTTGATGATGTTGTAATGGGAGGAAGGTCTAAGGGTGATTTTAAAGTTAATAATGAAGGCAATGGTGAGTTTTACGGACATGTTTCTACAGACAATAACGGAGGTTTTTCTTTATTACGATATCGTTTTTCTTCAATAGAAATAAAAGATTTTCAGAAAATTGTTATCAAACTAAAAGGCGATGGGAAAAAATATCAATTTAGAATAAAGGACCATGTTTCTAACTACTATTCTTTTATATCAACTTTTAAAACAAATGGCTCTTGGCAAACTATTACCATAGCTCTTTCAGATATGTATCCTGCATTTAGAGGAAGAAATCTAAATATGGGTAATTTCTCTTCAGAAACTATTGAAGAACTTGCATTTTTAATAGGAAATAAAAAAAAGGAATACTTTAAATTAGAAATAGATAAAATCTATTTAGAATAATATTTAAATTTTTTCAGTTGTTTTTAGGGATCAAAATTTAATCACTTCAAAATTTACAATGTTTCATTTTTGTTGTTTGTAGCTAATTTTATTTCTACATTTTGATTGAATAGGTATATTTTATGATTGCTCATATTTAAACATTCAAACCTTGTTCTTTTTTTATTTCCTCTTTTATAGATAGTATTTTTAAACTCAAAAAAACTGCCCAAAGGAATTTCAAACATAAATTTTTTTCCTTTTTCTGCCATGTTTCCTCTTAAAATTAAGGATAAGTTAGCATCAGCATCTGTACTTGCTTTTGGGTTTTTTAAATAATTGGCTAAAAAAGGCAGCATTTCTTTAGGGTAAATATCTGGTCTTAAAAAAGGCAGCATTAAGTGTTGAAAAACAGTTTTCCATTCTTTTCCATGAGCCTGAACCATACCAAATTTTTGGTGTGTAACATGGTGTGCAATTTCATGCACTAACGTTAATAAAAATTGATAGGGATTGAGGTTGTTATTTACTGTAATTTGAAATCTTCCATTTGGTAATTTTCTAAAGTCACCATGTTTTGTTTGTCTTTGATTTACAATTTTTAATGTAAAATGATGACTATCAACTAAAAATTGAATAAAAGGAATTGCTTTTTCTGGTATGTACTTATGGTAGTCCGTATTCAAAGAAAACTAGGGTGTTGATGACGATACTTGTAATACTTTACAATTATAAAATTTGTTACCTGCTAAAGAAAAATCAAAAATATAATTTGCCATTTCTTTGGCAGAAAGTGGTGCTTTATAATCAGGGAATGCTTCTTTTAACATTTCTGTTTGAACGGCACCTATTGCTAAAACATTAAAAGCTATTTGGTGATCTTTGTATTCTTCGGCTAATAATTCGGACAACGTAATTACGGCTCCTTTCGCAGAAGAATAAGCTGCTAATCCAGGAAATTTAGTGCTTCCTTGGATTCCTCCCATAGAGCTAATGGTAATAACATGACTTCCTTTTTGTAAGAATGGAATCATTAATTTTGTAATTTCAGCAACTGCAAAAACATTTACTTTATAAACCTCTAAAAAATCTTCCGAAGACAATTGCGTAAAAGGTTTGTTTATTAATTTACCGGCATTATTGATTAATATATCAATCCTTTTCCAGTTGTTTTTTATAAAATCACAGACTTTGTACATCTCTGAATTATCTGATAAATCAACAGAAATTACTGTAATATTTTTATGATTATATTCTTTTAAAGGAATTGTGTTTCTTGAAAGAGCCAAAACTTGATGCCCTTTTTCGGCAAACTGTTTCGCTAATTCAAATCCAATACCTCTACTGGTTCCCGTGATAACAATATTTTTCATTTTGTCATTTTTAAAAAAGCAATTTACTCATTTTTTCATAGATTTAGAGATAAAATGTATTCAAATAATCCCTTATAAAACAGTTCTTATTTAATGGGAAAATCTAAATTATTTAAGAACAATAAAAACCTTCTTTTTCTTTTTTTTGTTCCTTTTTCAGGAGGAAATTGCTCAAAATGTATACATTTTATGTAATAAATTAATTGACACAAAGTCGGGTGAAATTCTGGGTCCAAGAGGTTTTAATACAGGTAAATCTTCAGAAACTACTGGCGGTCATACAGATCCTGAAAATGGGAGTAGTAAAAATTTAATTGGAAACTCTGGTCCTAAAGAGGGAGTTGTTTACAAAAAACAATCAATCAAAAATAATATGTTGATAGGCACCAATATCTGGACTCATAGTTCTGTCGATTCCTAAAATATCACTAGTAAATGGGCTTGATATTGCCTTGTTGATTGCATCAGATTCCTCGCCAATTATAAAATCATTTTTTTGAGTATTTCTAAAGTGGGTGTTTCCATTGAGTATATTATTTTGATAAAATGAGTTTGTAAAGTCTAATTCGGTATTTTCCTCAAAAGAATTGTTTATATCATTAGATCGAATCATACAATTACTGATATTGTAATTGAAAATTCCACCACCATCAACTTTATCTAAAATGAATTCTATATTGTTATTTCCATCAAAAATACAGTTGGTAAAGTTTGCAGCCTGTAAATCTCTAGTTTCAATAATTTCTTGCCCAGCTTCATCTTCATAAGCAAAGAAGTTGTTTACAATAACTGCGGGAAGTTGACGTAATCCTCCATTCCAAAAATTAGCAAATGTTGAATGCGTAAAGTTATAAGTACCTCCAATAGTAGCAGCTAATGAAGCCAGACCAGCATTGCCAACTACTAAATTAGAAGCTTCTATATTTGTTTCACGCCCTAATATTCCATAACTAGAATGATTGTAAATTTCTGTATTTTGTAGTTTTAGAGTTGGGCTTGATGTAGAACCAATACTATCAACCAAAATACCAATAATTCCGTTTTTTATTGTAGCGTGATTTATTTCATTATCTAAACTACCCGCGCGCATCCAAATAGCTCCCCATTGACCTGAGATTTCACCAAAAGAATGTTCCAAACGATCTCCTTCAAAAATAACCTTTTCAGAAAGTGTTCCGTTTACTTTTAGAGTCGCTTTATCATCTACAATTAGACCTGAATTATGGTGAAAATGGACGCTAGCTCCAGCTTCAATAATTAATGTTTTATTTGCTGGTACTGCTGCAAAACCATAAATAACTGTGGGCTTTAAGTTACTGAATACTAATTCTTCATCTGTTAAAAAACGACCTTTTAATGTAGTTGGTTGTCCGTCTAATGAAAGACTGTCAATTTTCATTGTTACCGCATCTTTTCCTGGAAAAATAAAATTAGCGTCTTGTACCAAAGTGATTAAATCTACGTTTTGCTCACTACTTCCAACATCAAATAATATTTTGTCTGTATACAACGGGCTCACATAATTATTTATATTTATCGTTGTTTCTACAAATACATAAATACTATCTCTAGCAAGAATATCTATATTTTCAAATTCTTTTCCTGGAATTCCATCTACATTTAATCTGTAGCTAGATGAAGTTCCGTTTTCTAATTTTATTTGAGGGATTGTAATAGCATTATTACTTCTATTGTATACTTTTAAATTATAAGTTGTAGAGCCAATATTGGTGAAGATGGTGTCTAAAAAAACGGTGTCTTTTGAAAATTCTAGATTTCCAAAACTAGGAACAGTATTAAAATCTTTTCTACATGAACTTATGGAAATAAGAAAAACACAAATAAGAAAAGTAATCAGATATCTCATAAAATTAAATTTGTTTAAAATAGAACTATTCATTAGGCAAATTATTGTTTTATCAATTCTATTTCAAATAATTTTCCCCAATTTTTTCCGGTAACAAATATTCTATTATTTTTAGAATCATAAGCAATACCATTTAAAACTTCATCTTGAGATACTAATTTTTGTGTTTTTTCCATTTCTTTTTTCAAAGATTTTAAATTTGCAATTCCTTCAACTATTCCAGTATTTGGATCTATAATTACAATCGCATTTTGCAGGTATTTGTTGGCATATATTTTTCCATTAATCATTTCTAACTCATTCAAATCTTTTACAGCATATTTATTTGTATAAACTTGAATTGATTTCCTTTCTTTTAACGTTAAAGGGTCTAAAAACCATATCTTATGAGAACCATCAGATTTAATTAATGCGGTTTCATTGTGAGTAATTCCCCATCCTTCTATGCTGTTGTTGTATGCAAACTCTTTTTCCTGTTTGAAAGTATCTAAATTATATACGAACCCTTTTTTTGCTTGCCATGTTAACCAATATATTTTATTGTTGAAAATAGTCATTCCTTCACCAAAATATTTTTTATCTAAATCGATTTTCTGTAGGACTTTACCTGTTTCAATATCAACTTTTCTTAAGGTAGATTTTCCTCTTTTTCCTGTAGTTTCATATAAGAAACCATTGTAATATTCTAAGCCTTGTGTATAGGCTTTTTTATCATGAGGAAATTCATTAATGATACTGTAATTATATACAATAGGGGCTTTGTTTGCTAAAACTTCAAAAAAACTATTTTCTTTTTTAGTCTTTTCAGAATAAAAAACTAGGGCAGAAATTTGATGTTTCCCTACACCGATACTATTTGTTTGTATTGTTGCAGAAGCTCCATTAGAAGAAATTTCTTTTCCATTAACAAAAAACTGCACTTTCTCTATAGATTTACGATTCTTTTCTTTTAAGGTAACATTCATTTTATAGTTTAAAGGAACTTCTTTTTTATGTGCTAAGCTAAACTTGTATGCATCAGAACAAGAGGTCAGTAGGAGAAAACATACCAAATAAGGAGCTAGTAAAGAAGGATTCTTCATTTTTGTAATTTTAGATATTTAATTTTAGTTTTTTTACTTTTTAAAAAAGTGACAAAAAACCATTATTCATCAACAAAAGTAAGTATAAATCTAACGACTGTATCCGTTAGGTCAAATAAAAACAACATATTTATTTGTAAATTAAAAAATATGGTTAAATTTGCATCCTCAAAATAGTAGTTCATAGCTACTTAGAACTAGAGTAAGCCTTACCAACTATACTCATACAAACATAATATTAAAGTATTAAAATAGAATAAAATGAAAAAAGGAATTCATCCAGAAAATTATAGAATGGTAGCATTTAAAGACATGTCTAACGAAGATGTGTTTTTAACACGTTCTACTGTAGACACTAAAGAAACTTTAGAAGTTGATGGTGTTGAGTATCCTTTAGTAAAATTAGAGATTTCTAGAACTTCTCATCCATTTTACACTGGTAAATCTAAACTTATTGATGCTGCAGGACGTATTGATAAATTTAAAACTAAATACGCAAAATTTAAGAAGTAATTCTTTCAGAATTTTCAAGATATTCAAAACTCCAACATTCATGTTGGAGTTTTTTGTTTACAATCTTTATTTTTGCTTTTTCTTTTATAAATATACTTTTTTTAACTCTTACTTTTGTGAAGTAAAATTTGTTTCCTAGAATCACTTTTACCTTATTCAATCAGATGCTAACAGATTACAATAATTATGGTCATGAAATTCTATTCTGATGTTGGATTATGTCTTTTTTATTGATTAGTATAAATTAATTTATTTTAAAACATCAAGTTATTGGTTAAAAACTTTTAATTGAAACTAGTTGATAATGATTGATTATAACAATCATTATTACTAAATACGATCGTTTTTATTTTTTTTCATTTGGTTTCCAAGTTTGTTCTTGTGCTTTTTCACCGCTTATTATTTCTTTAAATTTAGAAATACTATTGAAATTTCGAGTAATTTCCTCAGAAATTCCAATGCCATAAACACCTGTTATCATCAAATCAAGAATATCATTTTGGGTGATTCCTCCGGTTGCAATGATTGGAATATTGCTTTTCAAAGCTGAGAGTATTGTTAAAAATCCTTTTTCACCTAATGCGGTATTTGAATTATTTTTTAAATTATTTAAACGAAATGGTCCCAATTCTATGTAATCAACTTTTTTTTCAATAAGTTTTTTACATTCCTCTATTGTAGAAGCTTTGCTTCCTATAATTTGCCAAGAAGCCAATTCTTTTCTTACAATTTTTGGGCAGATTTTTAATTGTTCTAAATGAACACCATCTGCCTTTATCTCTGCGGCTATTTTGTAAAAATCGTTGATGATTAAACGAGTTTGAAATCGATCTGTAATTTCTCTGGCTTTTTTGGCTGTTTCTAGAACTGTTTTAGTGTCAAATTTTTTTAAACGTAACTGAACCAGTTCTACCCCAGAAGTACAAGCTGCTTGAATATTATTTAAATGTTCTTGAGCATTTATTCCCTGAGATATATAATGTAATTTAGGTATCATATTATTTTTTAC
>Ga0228645_1000182_pt1 | contig 11300 bp, 17 predicted proteins | sample 57DmetaG_FD_190072 | JGI IMG/M metagenome (GOLD analysis project Ga0228645, IMG submission 190072) | Seawater microbial communities from Monterey Bay, California, United States - 57D | ecosystem: Environmental > Aquatic > Marine > Coastal | place: USA: California | collected 2016-11-06 | reverse complement strand
GTTTAGATATCCAAACTGCACGTGAAGGATAATACACGGCCTTCTCAAAATGTATTAAATTGTTTAAATGGCGAAGATACATTCGTTGCAGACCTTCTCGCAGACGCAGAAGCAGAATTCTCTGCTTTAGAAGAAGCGGAAGCTGTGTTGATGGCATAAATAAGCCCATCCCGTCACCCAAATGATCACACGACTAGTTTGGTGTTGGCGTCAACAATCGTGGAACCAGAGATTGTTTTTTCGTTGGAAACTCTGTATAACAATAAAACGAATAGAAAAGGTAGACTTGTTTGTTGGGTAACTTTTTGAAACTTACGACAAAATAAACGTGTAGACGTTTGGAAGAAAGAATAGAAAGACGCGGGTTCAAATCCCGCTACCTCCACCAGAAATTTGACTGAATTATTATAATTTTTATATTTATAAAAATGAACAATTACGATGATGCAATAAAGTATATTGAGAAACAAGAGTCAACTGATATATCATTTGTAAAAGTTGGCCAAGGTGCTAAAAAATTAATTGTAGGTTTTGCGAGCAATGAACATCATGGGTTTGAAAGAAAATCTTCGTTAATGAAATTAAAATATGAACGCAACGATTTTGATGTATTATATTTAAGAAATAGTGGCAAGTGGTATCTTGGGGGACTATCTGGGATAGGAAAAACTATAAATCATACTATTGCATTTTTAAAAAAAGAATTTAGTAAATATGATGATGTAATAACAATTGGAAGCAGTGCGGGTGGATATGCTAGTATACTATTCGGAAGTGAGTGCAGTGCTAACACGGTAATTGCATATATACCACAAACTGATTTAGAATATTCAATTGCGAATTGTCTTCCAATTAAAACCGAGTTTGAATCAGCCGAAATGAAGTGTGGTGCTGAAGAACTAGCACCAGCAAGCCTTGGTCAAAGTAAAATAATTTCATTTCAGAGTTTCAATAAATACAAAAATCTTAGAAATGTAATTGTGCCACATACTAATTATTACATCACGTGTCAGGATAATGATAATGGAATCCACGGAAAGTATCATTGTGAAAATTTATCTGATTTTAAGAATGTTTACATAAAGGGTGTTGACCTGGTACAGTTCTTGAATTAAATAAATGTGTAGACATTTGGAAGGTGGTATACAGATGTGGGTTCAACTCCCGCTACCTCCACCAGAGATTTGATTGACAAATTATAAAAAGTATAATATTTATATTACATGAGAATTGGTGTACCAAAAGAAATTAAAAAACACGAATATCGTGTAGGTTTAACACCAAGTGCAGTAAGCAAGTATGTCGCAGAAGGACACGAACTTTATGTAGAAAGAAATGCTGGAATCGGAACAGGTTTCACAGACAACGATTATGTTCAAGCAGGTGCAATTATTTGCAATACCAAAGATACTTTTGATAAAGCAGAAATGATTATCAAAGTAAAAGAACCACAAACATCGGAGTTGGTTCATTTTCGTAAGAATCATATTCTGTTCACTTATCTGCATTTGGCTGCTGACAAAAAATTAACCGAAGAACTGATAAACATTGGATTAACTTCAATCGCATATGAAACAATTCAGTTGCCGAATCGTAGTCATCCGTGTCTTACTCCAATGAGTGAGATTGCTGGTCGTTTAAGTGTCCAAGAAGGTGCTAAATACTTGGAAACTCCATTCGGAGGAGCAGGTATCCTTCTTGGTGGAATACCTGGTGTTAAACGAGGAAAAGTAGTAATCTTGGGAGGTGGTGTAGTTGGATTCAATGCAGCTAAAATTGCAAGTGGAATTGGAGCATCTACCACGATTCTTGATATATCACAAGAACGTCTTGCGTATCTTGATGATGTATTTGGTTCGTCTGTTCAAACGTTGTTCAGTAACGATGCAAACATTGAATCGGAAATAGCAGACGCAGATGTTGTAATCGGAAGTGTTTATGTTCACGGAGCATCTGCACCAAAACTAATTCGCAAGACGCATTTAAAAAGTATGAAGAAAGGTGCGGTGTTGGTTGATGTAGCAATTGATCAAGGTGGATGCTTTGAAACAAGCAAAGCAACAACACACGATAAACCTATTTATGATGTTGATGGAATTGTTCATTACTGCGTAGCAAATATGCCAGGTGTAGTTCCACAAACAAGCACGGTTGCATTAAACAATCAAACTCTTCATTATGGTCTTGAAATTGCGAGTGGTATTTCCGCAGACAAATACAACGATGCTTTGAAATTGGGTGTAAATACACACGATGGTAAATTAGTTTGCGAAGCAGTTGCGAATACACATAATCTAATTTACGACAATATTATATAAATGAAAGTAGCAATAATATATCGGGGTGAGTATCTTAGAACAGGTAAAAAAGCAACAAGTTTTTTTGATGTAGTTGACAACCACCAACGAAATTTTCATGCACGATTTGAAAATGTAGATTTATTTTTTGAAACACGGAATACTTCAACTGAACACGATTTAAAATTAATAAATTGTCTTAATTTTAAAAAATATAATTTTAATAATGATAATAAAACTTGTATAGACTCTATTTTAAATTCACTGAAGATGTACGACTTTTCAGAGTATGACTTTGTGATTAATACTAGATTTGATTTATATTTCAATGATTTATTTTCAAAATTCAGAATTGATTTTGATAAGTATAATTTTTTATGGAGAGAGCCACCTAAACTCGATAAGGGAATGCCAAGAGTTTGTGACCACATGATAGGATTTCCTGGGTGTAAGTATAATCAATTTTTAAAAATTGACTTGGAAGATGATTATGTTATTATGCCCCATAAGAAATGGGGATTTTGGCCACAACCAGATCAACAAGCTCATCATATCAATCAGTTTTTACATATAGATTTAAGTGATTTAAATTTTATGCTCGATGGAATGACTCTAATGTCAGGATACGAGTATAAAGAACCTGCGATTGCAAAACGGTTAGTTCTATTTAGACACAAGTAATTTTTATTATAAAAACTCATCTTTTTTCTATTTATATAAGGAGATGATGAATAAACTTTACAGAAGAACTGTCGGCTATATTATGCAGACAAAACTATATCGGTATTTGCTGAAGCACGTAATTCCTTATATTCGGTTTACAACTTATTATACAAGTCTTCGTGGAAAAACGTATCACACTTTATATCAACAATTGCTTCCCGGTGATGTTATTCTTACAATTGATAAAAAGAAACTTACGACCTTATTAATTCCTGGAGAATTTTCTCATGCAGCTATGTGCGTTAGTTTAGATGCAGAATGGGAAGTAAGTGAAATGACTCATTCAGATTATACTAAAAGTTGCTTTTTTGATATATGCAAAGAATCGGATCGTGTTGTGATAATGCGTTGCAAGAAAATAACAGACGAACAACTTTCAAACGCAATTGCAAAGTGCAAGTCATTACAGGACGCAACTTACGATGCCGAATTTTCATTGGGAATAAAAGAATTGTATTGTAGTGAGCTAATTTATGTATCGTATGAAAATAATTTAATAGAAGCAAATTTAGAAGACTTTGTTGGTTTAGGAAGACCGTATATTAGTCCTGTGGGATTATATCATGCAAAAAACTTAAAGGTTGTTATTGATAGTGATTTATTGTAAAGGAGAGATGATGATGGAATATGAAGTAATTGATACAATGGGTAATCAAGTAATTGGGGTATACGAAACACGTGAAGTTGCAATAAAAGCAATACGTTTGTATTGTGTAAATAAAATGATGAACTCAATAAGTTTATTTGATCAAGATTTTGTAACTTTGAGTGAAAACGGAAATGAAATAACATACGAAAATCCGATTGGGTATTTTCCATCTAAACCAAAATTTTTAATAAACAAACTATGAAATATATTACAATCAAAGATAGTTTTCGTAATCATCCCGGAGGCAGAACTGGACATAGACTTAAAGATATAATGAGTTTATACATTATATCTTTTTTTGTAAAAGATTTACAAGTTTTACCTGATCCAAGTTGGAATGTAAAACAACATTTAATAAAATTTCATTGCGAAGAAATCAATACAAATTCTTTAACAAATGTATCAATTCAAAAAGTAAATACCAAACATGAAATGGGGTATAACGAATTCACTGACTTGGTCAATTACATAAAGAACCATGAAGATGATACAATTTTCTATATGGATATCAGAGTAGTTATTTCTCCGTTTAATCTAACAAACTGGTACAATGCTGGTCTTATATCTTCTGATATTTATAATGAAAAATTTATTACTTTGTTTAAAAAACTATACAACGGCAAGCAAGTGAAATTAAAAAACCAACTTGCATTTCATGTCAGACGGGGTGATATATACAATCCCAATACTTCTTTCTATAACAAACCTTGGTGTGCGAACATGAGATGGGGAGTATTGTATATACAAAAACGAATTCTAGATTTTAAAAAGCACCATCCAAATCTGCCAATTAAAATTTTTACAGAAAAAATTCGATCAGAGGATTTAGATTGTTTAAACAAATTCAGTAAATTGCAAATAATACGTGGTGATGACAAAACACTTCGGAACGATATACACGAAATGGTAAATAGTAAGTTTTTTATTCCATGTAATTCGGGATTATCCACAAACATTGCGTATTTATGCAATGGTACGGTTTTGCTTGATCCCAATAAATTCATAAAACACTTTCATAAAAAAAGTCTTTGACAAATTAGTATTGGTTGGGTATTATTATATTCAAAATGCCAACAACCAAAAAAACTAAACCAAAAAAGAAACCTTCAAACAACCTAGGTCCTAAAAAGAAGACTTTGTTTGATCACATCAATCACATTCGTGAGAAAAAGAATGAAAATTATTTCGATACACTCACTGATGAAGATAAAAAGACATTTGAACATTATATGATAAATCGTTTTTTGTCAATGGACATTAATTTGGTTGAGGTAGTAGACGAGTTACAAAAGCATTCAGTTGGAATGAAACCCAAAGATTATTATCGTGTTCTTCGTGAGGTTGTTCCTCAAGGTCGTGCTTTCCACAAGTACATTAAATCTGCGAAAGAAGAAAAAAACAATTCTGAGTTGGTATCATTGATTTCAGAGCATTTTGAAGTTAGTAAAACTAATGCCGATGAGTATATTGATTTGTTCAAGTCTACCGAAGACGGAACAAATGAACTTGAAGAGTTGCTCGTCAAATACGGTAAAGAACCCAAGGAAATTAAAAAGTTATGTTCATAGTAGGAGTAAGTGGAGTTGCCAGAAGTGGCAAGAATTTGTTTTGTGATTTGATCATTGAAGAATTAGCAAAACAAGGTTATAGTGCAAAGCAGTTTGCGTTGGCAAATGCTCTCAAAAGAGATTGCTCAAACTTTTTGGAAACTTATTGTGATCTAGATGTTCATACAGACAATACACATAATAAATCTTTGTTTCGTGAATTTCTTGTGTGGTATGGAGATTTAAAACGTAAGCAATCAAACGGCCGTCATTGGATTGAAAAAATGGACGAACAAATATCAAGATACACAGGAGATGTTGCGTTGGTCAGTGATGTACGATATGCACACTATCCTAACGATGAACTTGGTTGGGTTGTTTATGAACACGAAGGATTGCTTGTGCATCTTCGCAGATACGAACGTTCTTCAACTGCGGTTATTGATGAAACCGGTAATGTACAAATGAATTATGTTCAACCACCCAACGAACATGAACGTATCAATGATCCTAAATTAAGAGAAGGAGCTCACTTTCAACTCAATTGGCCAACTGTGGATGATCCACGAAAAAGTTTGGAAATTATGAATATGGTCAATGAAGTAACAACAGAAATAATAGAACTGGTAAACAAGTAAATGGGAACAAGTAAAAGCAAACGAAGAGTTAAAATTGTAGAAAGCATTGCATCTGCAATTTCAAGTAAAAAGATTTTTGATACAATTGATTATCGTAATCGCAACGAAGATTATATCAAACAATATATGCACCAACCACTAATCAATGAATTAGAAGAGTTGTATGAAAATCTAGAACTCAGCAAATCAATGGACAAAGATATTGTTAAACAAAAAGCAAAAGATTGTTTGTTGTGGGAAGGAGATGTTAATACTACTGTAAATAATTTTACTTTCTTTGGAACGCAACATCGTCCTGATTTTGTTGTTAAAATTGATAAGTTGAGTGTAGCAGTTGAAGTGAAAAAAGGAGAAACTGGAAGTTCACTTCGTGAAGGCATCGGTCAAAGTTTAGTTTATTCAAGTGCGTTTGATTTCGTAGTTTATTTGTATGTAGATATTTCCAAGGACAAAAAGATTCGTGATAGTATGAATGGTGCAAAAGAGCAAGAACTTATCAACGATCTTTGGGATAGTCACAACGCATTATTTCAAGTAGTATAATGAATTTACTTGCGGAAACCCGTTGTACTGTCATCGGTCATATGCAGTATGCGAATGGTCGTGATATTCGTGAAAACATTAATACTCAACTTGAAAAAATGAACATCAAGTTGTTTGATCATTACAAGCAACCATTTTTGATGGATGTTAATGAAGATGAAGAAACTCACGATGAACTTAGATTAGCATTAAAAAATGGTGACTATGAAAAAGTTGAAGCATACAAAGAAATTCGTAGTTATGATCTTAGTTTAATTGACAGAAGTGATTTTGTGATATTCGTGTATGATCCTGAAGTAGTAACCTGTGGAAGTTGGGAAGAATTCTTCACGGCAAATCGTATGAAGAAACCGATTTTCTTTGTGAATGTTAGAGGAAAGAATAAAACACCAATGTGGGTGTTTTGGACAATGCCACACAAATACATTTACAATTCAGTTGACGAAGTTATAGAAAAACTGCAAAAAATTGATAAAGGTAAAATTCCGATTGATAGTGAACGGTGGAAATTGTTGCGTAATTGTTTTCGCTAAAAAACATTTGACAAACTATAATAAATGTTATAATATAATATTTATATAAAATGAAGAAAAGTAAAAACAATCTATGGCGCACCAAAACATATTTGGTTGGGCATATGCAGTATAAGAGTGGTAGAGATTGGAGAGGGTATGTTACAGAAGAACTGAATCCTCTCGGTGTCACCGTTTTTGATCCGTATCACAAACCATTCGTAGAGGATGTAGATGAAGATGAACCAGCAAGAGTTGAAATGCTTCAAATGATGGAAGATGGAAAATATGATGAACTTACTCGCAGAATGAAGAAAGTTCGTAATTATGATCTGAACCTCGTTGATAGAAGTGATTTCATTATTGCAAATCTTCAACCTGAAATTGCAAGTTGGGGTTCTGCTGAAGAAATCGTAACTGCGGTTCGTGAGCAAAAACCCGTATTCGTTGCAATTGAAGGTGGGAAAGTAAAAACTCCATTATGGATGCTTGCCATGTTCCCACATAAGTACATCTATAATTCAATTGAAGAAGTCGTGGACATCATCAAGAAAATTGATAGTGGTGAAGTTCGTTTAGATAGTGGTCGATGGAAACTGCTGAAAAAAGAGTACCGATAAAGCAATTCTGCTTTGTATGTACAGGAAATCTGTACAGAAGCAAGTATGCCGAGGCGTGCTTTAATTATTTGTGTATTCAAAACAATATAACGAATCTTAGAGCATTTAGTCGTGGTCTTCGTGTACAACCAACTGAACATTATGAACACGGAGAATCATTTACAGTTCCAATCAGATTGGCGATTCCAACTTACGAACGCATGGTGAAACGTAAAATACCATTTTGCTTAATTGGTGCAACGAATCAAATGCTTGATAACTACGATTGTGCAAGTAGTGATAAAATTATTTTAATGAATAAGAATGAACATATTCCTTGGTTTGAAGAAGGTCATTCTGAATACACAAACAAACTTGAATGGTTGGAAATTGGTGATAAAAATTATCTTCCCGAAAATGGATATGATGGTCCTGCATGGGAAATTGATGATGCCCTGGGTGCAATTGAAGTGTTCGTGGAAAAATTTTTCAAAGAACAATTATAAAATTCCATAATTTATCTTCAGATTTCATATTTATTTATGAAAGGAAGAAATGAATGGACTATAAAAAAATACCAGTCGGAAAAAATGCTCCTAAAACCGTGAATTGTGTAATTGAGATTCCAAGAGATACCAATCAAAAATACGAATTTGACGATGAAATACAAGCATTTCGTTTAGACAGAATATTAAAATCTGCTATGCGGTATCCTGCAAACTATGGTTTTATTCCATCAACATTAGGAGAAGATGGAGATCCAATTGATATGCTTACCTATAACTGGACACCAATGGCAATGGGGTGTGTAGTTAGTTGTCATGTAGTTGGTGTTTTGGAAATGGAAGATGACGGTGAAATGGACTGGAAGGTAATTGGTCGTCCCGTAACATCTTACAAAAAAAGTATCGTTGATATACACAATATCAATGAATCATTTCTTGAAATGGCCACAAACTTTTTTCAACATTATAAAGACCTTGAAGGTAAAACAGTGAAAATTGGAAATTGGTTACCAAAAGATAAAGCAACTCAAATTATCAAAGAATCAATTGAAAGATATAATGACAATAAAAATATTTAATATATATTTATTGTTATGAACGTATCACCTGCAACGGGTAAAAGACGAGGAAGTAGTGGATTTATTCGTCCTGAATTTTATGCTAAAGACAAAGCATACAAAGGTGATGTGTGCAAACAGACAACAGGATATACTTTATCTGAATATGCGGATAATATAGAGAAACTCGTAACGCAAGGTGATTATCGTTTGTTTTATAAGCATTTTTATTATGCTGATTTAAACAAAGAACTTAAATTTAAAACCGAAGGTGCAGAGGATGAGTATATCATAAATAAACACGAGTTTTTAGAAAAGGAATAATGTTATGCAAAACGCAGATGACGGAAGAAACGAAGATAAAAATCCTGCTTTTGGTGGAGTGTTAATAAAATGTAAAAACAAGGTTTTGTTGTGTAAACGACGTGAAGATATACCAAATACTGCATTACCTGATTATTGGAGTGTTCCTGCTGGATATGTAGAACCACACGAAGAAATCAAAGAAGCTGCAATTCGTGAAACTTTAGAAGAAACTAAAATTGAGTTGGAAGTTGCTTCTGTGAAATTTTTAGCAGCTTGGCCAGCACATGGAGGAGGAGTATTTTATGATTATCTTGCAGAAATTGAAAATGAAATAGAACCTGTGATAGATGAAGAACATTCAGATTGGGGGTATTTTTCAAAAGACGAGTTGCCAAAACCAATTACAAAAGAATTGCAGAACGATATTTTGAGTGTGTTGGAATAAAGGTGATACTGTTAAAAAATATTTTGAATGAAATTTCATCAAATAAATCGTATGAAATTTTATCTGGGGTTTTTTCTGATGCACCCGAGTATGTGTTTGATGATTTTGTGATGTCTAAAAACGGGTTTTTCCAAAAAGAACTTGAAAAGATATTAAGAAAAAATCCTGACGCAGACGAAGATGATGTTGCATATGAATTCAATGACTGGGTTGAATTATCTTGGAAAGAACAAGTGTTGAAATTAAATGCGTCTGATTTTACAAAAGAAAATCAAAAAACAATGATGCAGAGAAAATTCGGAAACGCAAATCCGAATGATGTTCCGAATGATGAAGAACGAACCGAATATCAACGAAACCTTGCCAAGAAACTAAAACCAGGAACCAACGAATCTGTGATTGTATTGAAACTTGGAAATAAATTTCGTTTGTTGGAAGGTTGGCATCGAACAATGGCAATTTTAAGTTTAGGAAACAACGGAGAAAGTGATCCGACTAAATGGAATAAAATAAAAATAAAAGCATATGTAGCAACTGGTTCAACCGTAAAAAATGTTTGGTAACATGAAGTTAAATGGAAAGTCATACATCAATAAAAAACAAGTTTTAAGTGAACTCGAAGAAATTATACTTGATGTTGAGTTGAGAAATTTCAGAAACATAACAACTGATTTAGAAGATTTAGATTCAAATGAAATAGATTCAGTTTTGCAACTATTGGAAGCACTAAAATACGATTTGGGATTGATTTTTAAATTATCAAAATATTATTCTATTGATGAAATGTCAGATAAAATAAACGAATTGAAGTATGATCCTGGTAAATATGCAATTGCTTTGCATAAATTTGGTGCATATGGAATAAAGACCAAAGCAGGTGGTGACGAAATTAAGAGGTATGGTTTTAATGTTTCACTTACTTCGTTGACAAAGAGAATTCAAAAATATAATAATTCTTAATATTCATTTTATTTTATAGGAAAATTATATTTATTTAGGTATGAGATATGTTGCAGAAACTATGCTAAACGCAGATTTGATAGATTTGCAAAAGATTTTTCCATTTAAACAATTACAGATAATAGGTGAAGATATCTTTTCGTTTGAATTTACAGATGAAAATTTGCACTTGATTGATGACTTGGTGAATAATTCTGCAATACTTCGTGTATATACAGAAGATAGTTACCGACAACTAAACAAAAATGTGCAATTTAGTCAAATGAATTCTTCTTTTAAGTTGTTGTGGTATGGTCGTTGTAATAATTTTGAATACGAACACGGTGGTTCTCTTAATCTTGAGCAAAACAAAGATGCTTTATTGGAAGTATGGAAACAAACTTCTGATACTAAAGGTTTTGTGTCGTGGAATGCAAAAATTCATAACTCTGTGTCTCAGCCGTTTTCAACTATAAAAGAAGGAAACTTGTTTTTAGTAAAACTCGATAAAAACACAACATTGGAAATAAACGGACTTGCGGATACAAATCAAACAGAGATGCTTGGTATAAGCAACTGCGGATTCAACAACAACACATACACATCAGAACTAAAAAATGAATATAATTTAATTTGGTATGGTGTATGTGAAGGAAATTCAACTGATGTTGTTGATCTTACAACACTTCCAAATGTACAAGAGGTTCATCAATTTTCGGAGGAAGGATATGCAATCAACGGAGTTTATTATGCAGGAGATGCAAGTAAATCAACGATTTCAAAATTAAAATTCGGAAACGGATACTTTGTAAGATTAAAGAAAAATACAACTCAGAGCATAACTGGATGTGCTGTAAGTGATCATGTTGTTTTAAATACATTTGCACCAACTCATCCTATGCGTTTGAAAGATTGTGGTGAAACTGAACTTACACCAACTCCTATACCAGCACCAACTCCAACTTCTGTTTCTACACCAACTCCTATACCAGCACCAACTCCAACTTCTGTTTCTACACCAACTCCTATACCAGCACCA
>Ga0228645_1000181_pt1 | contig 11322 bp, 11 predicted proteins | sample 57DmetaG_FD_190072 | JGI IMG/M metagenome (GOLD analysis project Ga0228645, IMG submission 190072) | Seawater microbial communities from Monterey Bay, California, United States - 57D | ecosystem: Environmental > Aquatic > Marine > Coastal | place: USA: California | collected 2016-11-06 | reverse complement strand
TTTTCACCCAAATTACCTAGGGCCATAATAGAAGATAAAAGGACACCAATTGGTAATGCTTGGGGTGTAATAATTAAGGTAGTGTAATATAAAAATTTAAAGATGAAGGGTAGACTAATTCCCTTCCCAGCAATGTTTTCAAAGGTTTGCCATAAAACTTGCATGACCAGAACAAAAAGCACGATTAGAAATGTAGCTACGAAAGGAACTAAAAATGTTTTTAGGATGTATCTATCTAAAATTTTCATCTAGGCAAAAATAGTTTCTTAAGATGAAACAAGCTACTAAATTTCTATTAATTCAAAAAAATTAATCAATTATAAATTTTAGCTTTTTGTACTTTTCTTCATCAAAAGAGAAAAAGTTACTAGATAAAGTTTGATTCTTTTTAAACTCTGTAATTGTAAAGGTAGTTTTAGAGCCATTTAATCCTGTTTGAATCAGTTTGTAAATGTACATTTCATTTATATCTATACCCAATTCTACCTTTATAATATTTGATTCGCTATTTATTGGCTTTAATGTAATATATTGTATTTTTCTATCATTTATATTTTTTAAATCACCCATTTCAAGATTATAACCCTCATTGTAAAAGGTTAATAGTTTAGAGGGATAAATAAAACCATCATCTCCACTCATATCTCCATCAGTAATTGTGACTTCTTTTTCATCATTATTAATTACAAACAGTTTTTTTCCATCGAAAATGAATATATTTCCTAGGTAATTTAACGTGTATTTATCTCCTTGTAATATAATTTTACTTTTCAAAGGTGGTTCATCTCCTTCTTTTATTCCGGCATCTTTTGCTTAATGTTTCACTGAAGCTAATTGACATGTTTTTATAAGCCCCCATTTTGCTCGAAACCTCATCCAAAAGTAATTTTGCGTTTTCAGAATTTTGAGAAACAGTTTTTGTTGTTATAAAAATACTTAAAAATAAAACGGTTATTTTTATCATTGCTATTGGTCTTTTTCGTTTTCTAATAATTGTTCTAATGCGATAAAATCTGCTACTAAAACTTGTCTGGCTTTACTACCTTCAAAACCTCCAACGATACCGGCTGCTTCTAATTGATCTATTAATCTACCAGCTCTGTTGTATCCTAATTTTAATTTTCTTTGTAAGAGAGAAGCAGATCCTTGTTGTGCTGTTACAATAATTTCTGCTGCTTCTTTAAAGAGCTTATCTCTGTCAGAAATATCTATATCAATACTTGTACCACTCTCGTCATCTATATATTCTGGTAATTGATAGGCTTCTGCATATGCTTTTTGAGAACCAATAAAATCTGTTATTTTTTCTACTTCTGGTGTGTCTACAAATGCACATTGTATTCTATTAATTTCATTTCCAGCTGTGTAAAGAAGGTCTCCGCGACCAATTAATTGGTCTGCACCGCCAGCATCTAAAATTGTTCTAGAATCTATTTTATAGGTAACTCTAAATGCAATCCTAGCAGGAAAATTTGCTTTTATAATCCCAGTAATTACATTTACTGAAGGTCTTTGGGTTGCTACAATTAAATGGATTCCAATTGCTCTTGCAAGCTGAGCTAAACGTGCAATTGGTGTTTCTACTTCTTTACCAGCGGTCATGATTAAATCTGCAAACTCATCTATAACTAGAACAATATATGGTAAGAATTGATGACCGTCATTAGGGTTTAATTTACGTTGTTTAAATTTGGTATTGTATTCTTTAATATTTCTAACCATTGCAGCTTTTAGCAAATCATAGCGATTATCCATTTCAATACATAGCGAATTTAAAGTGTGTATAACTTTTGTTGTGTCTGTAATAATAGCCTCCTCTACATCTGGTAACTTTGCTAAATAATGACGCTCAATTTTATTAAATAAAGTCAGTTCGACTTTCTTAGGGTCTACCAAAATAAATTTAACTTCAGCAGGATGTTTCTTATACAACAGAGAAGTTAGTACAGCATTTAAACCCACCGATTTTCCTTGACCTGTTGCACCTGCCATCAACAGGTGCGGCATTTTAGCTAAATCAATAACAAAGGTTTCATTAGAAATTGTTTTTCCCAGGGCAATCGGCAATTCCATTCTAGATTCTTGGAATTTCTTTGATGAAATAACAGAATGCATCGAGACAACTGTAGATTTTTGATTAGGTACCTCAATTCCAATAGTTCCTTTTCCTGGAATAGGAGCAATAATTCTAATCCCCAGAGCAGATAAAGAGAGGGCAATATCATCTTCTAAATTTTTAATTTTAGAAATTCTAATACCAGCTTCAGGTACAATTTCATACAGAGTAATTGTTGGACCAACGGTTGCTTTTATCTCTGCAATACCAATTTTGTAATTTTTAAGTGTTTCTACAATTTTATCTTTGTTTGCTTCTAATTCTTCAGGATCAATAGAGATCGTTTCGTTGTATTGCTTTAAGAGATTGAAAGTTGGGAATTTAAAACTTCCTAATTCTAATTTAGGATCAAATTCACCAAAGTCTTTGACCAATTGATTTGATAAATTTTCTGAGGAATGTTCTTCTTTTTTTGTTTTAGTTACATTAATTTCTACTTCTTTTTCTTTTGTAATTTCAGTTTTTAAGGATGGTGTTATTTCATTTTCAATGCTTAAGGTACCTTCTTCTTTTTTAGATGATACATCTGAGTGATTCGTGATTGTTGGTTGCAAGTTTTCTAAAGAAAGTTCAACTCTAGATTTTTCTTTTTTATCAGTTTGTAACGAAATTGTTTCTGAAACTTCTTTTTTGTCAACTTCTAAAATCTCAGAATTTAATATTTCTTTTTTAAAGGATTCTTCTGATTTTTTTTCTTCTTTTTTTCTTTTTAAACGGTCTAAATATTTGTCAAAAGTGATTTTATATCTTAAAACGATGTAGGCTATTAAAATAAAACCTAAAAGAATAACTAATCCTGTCTTTCCAACAAATGCTTGTGAGTATTCATTAATTTCAAAGCCTATGATTCCTGAAAGAAGTGCATAGTCATTATGAACAAAACCTAGGGAGATAGAAATCCATAACATTGCAAAAAGGCTCCAATTCCATGAAATTATGATCGCGGCGAATTTTTTTTTGAGAAGTATGTATACCCCTGTTAAAAACGCTTGTATAGCGATTACAAATGCCCCAATGCCAAAACTTTTATAAATTAGAAAATGACTTAAATTTGCACCAATTTTACCTAATAAATTTTGACTTTTTACTGTTTTATCTGTTAATTTTGTTAATGCGCTTTGATCTTCTTGCCAATTAAAAAAAAAGGAAATAAAAGCGATGCAAAGGAAAGCGGAAAATAATATTAGGAAGGTACCTAAAATTGTTTGTGCTTGTCTTGTTTTTAAAAAAACATAAATTCCCGATTTTTTTTCTGAAGAATCCGATGATTTTGTGTTTTGTGTCCTTTTAGCCATTAATAATTTTAGTTAATTTTATCGTAAATATACGTATTTAGCTAAAACAATAAACTTATTTTAGAAATGTATATGAAACCGGCAATAATTAGTGAAATAAATGCTGCAAAACTTGCGGCACCAGCAGCTATGTCTTTTATGAAGCCTATCTTTTCATGATACTCTGGATGCACGAAGTCAGCGAGCTTCTCTACGGCAGTATTTAAAGATTCAGCAACTAAAACCAATCCAATAGCTAGAAATTGAAACATCCATTCTATATTAGAGATGTTAAAATATAATCCTAAAATTGTAATTAATATCGCTACAAAAAGTTGCGCCTTAATACTATCTTCAGTAGTTATTAAAAGCCATGTTCCTTTCAAAGCAAATTTAAAGCTACGCAATCTTCCTTTTAAAAAGCCATCGTTGGGTTTTTTCATAGTTTATAATACGTTTAATGCTAAAGTATAATTAGGTTCATCCGCTATTTCCGAGACTTGTTCGGTATGTATAACGCAACCCTCCTCATCAACAATAACAATTGCTCTAGAGTGTAAATTTGCTAAGGGACCGTTTGCGATTTCTAGTTCATAAGATTTGCCAAAGTTTCCATCAATGAAATCGGATAACATAACTACATTTTCTATCCCTTCTGCTGCACAAAAACGGGCTTGAGCAAAAGGTAAATCTTTAGAAATACACAAAACAACTGTATTTTTTAAATCTGTTGCTTTTTTGTTAAATTCTCTGACAGTGGTTGCACAAGTTCCTGTGTCTACACTTGGAAAAATATTCAAAATTATTTTTTTACCTGCATAATCCATTAGACTTTTAGGGGATAAGTTGACGTCAGTCAACTTAAAATTAGGCGCTTTTGCACCAATTTTAGGTAAATTACCTATTGTGTGAGTTATATTTCCTTTTAATGTGATATTTGCCATTTAACATTTTTTGAATTTCAAAAGTAACTATTTTTATTGAAAAAACTTTATAAGAAAAAGGATAACTTCTCTTAAAAATCATCTTACTTTAATACTTATCTTCGCAGTCAATAAAATTAAATTTTACATTGATTTTCTCTCAATATACATCAGAATTTAAATACAATTGGAAGCTTGCTGCACCTGTTATATTGGGAATGCTTGGCCATACTTTTGTAGGTTTTATTGATAACATTATGGTTGGGCAATTAGGAACTGCTGAATTAGCAGCAGTATCCCTAGGAAATAGTTTCATGTTTATAGCAATGTCAATCGGTATTGGTTTTTCAACAGCAATAACACCTTTAATAGCTGAAGCAGATTCATCAGACAATTTAAATCAAGCAAGATCTACTTACAAAAGTGGTTTGTTTTTATGCTCAACATTAGGAATTATCTTATTTTTAGGAATATACTTTTCTAAGCCTTTAATATATTTATTGAAACAGCCAAAAGAAGTTGTAGAATTAGCAATTCCATATTTAAATCTGGTTGCGTTTTCTTTAGTTCCTTTAGTTATTTTTCAGGCCATTAAGCAATTTAGTGATGGGATGTCTATGACAAAATATCCCATGTATGCTACTTTATTAGCAAATATTGTAAACATAATATTAAATTATATTTTAATTTTTGGAAAATTTGGTTTCCCAGAAATGGGTATTGTTGGTGCAGCTTATGGTACGTTATCTTCTCGTTTAATAATGGTTGTTTATTTATGGTTTCTTTTAAGATATAAAAAACGATCAGCTCAAATTGTAAAAAATATAAAATTCTTTATTCTAGATATTTTAATGATCAAGAGGATTATTAATCTAGGATCTCTAAGTGCGATGCAAATGTTTTTTGAAGTAGCTATTTTTACTGCTGCTATATGGTTAAGCGGCTTGCTAGGTAAGAATCCGCAAGCAGCAAATCAAATTGCTTTAAACTTGTCTTCTATGACATTTATGGTTGCTATGGGCTTAAGTGTTGCATCTATGATTAGAGTGGGAAATCAAAAAGGGTTACAAAATTACAATGAATTGCGTAGGATTGCTTTTTCTATCTTCCTACTAGGCACCTTATTAGCTACTTTCTTTGCGGTATTGTTTTTTATTTTTCATGAAAATTTACCCAATATTTATCTAGATATAGAGGATGCTGTAAACTATTCTGATACTAGAGAAGTATTATCTATAGCTTCAAATTTATTGTTGGCAGCTGGATTTTTTCAAATTTCAGATAGTATACAAGTTGTCGTTTTAGGAGCTTTACGCGGCCTGCAAGATGTAAAGATACCTACAATTCTTACCTTTATATCTTATTGGGTTGTTGGTTTTCCTATTTCTTATTTCTTAGGGAAAGAAGAAATGTATGGTAGCTTTGGAATTTGGTTGGGCTTGCTTGCAGGATTAACTACAGCTTCCATTTCATTATTTATTAGATTTAATTCGTTAACTTTAAAACTCATTAAACAAAAACATGAACTTACCTAAATTTTTATTGGCTGACAACAGCACTTTTCCTGATGATATTTTTGTATTACACACAGAATTTCCACGTTTTATTATTAATTTAAAAGATGATGAGATTGAATGGTTCGAGGATTTAACAGGAGAAAACGAAGAAGATATCGCAACAGAACTAGCAGATTTAATGGATAAGGCCGGTGCGTTTTATGATCAGGAAATGACACAATACGATTAAGCTACACTTTCTCTTTATTTCGGGTTCCTGAAGTGCTCAATCATATCCTAAAAAATAATTTCTTAGCTTACATATAAAAGCTTGCGATAATTTTATAAACCTATCTATTGTTGATGTTGTAATATTTTAAATTATTAATAAAAAATAATTTAGAATTTGTATGGGTGCAAAATAAGTTCAATTACAACTCTGTAGGTGTTTATTTTGATCTTACTTGATATACTAAACGGATTAAAAATTAGTTTTTCAACAAATTAAAAAGGAGACTTCTTTTCTTGTTCAAATTTCTATTATCTTCGTTTTCTTAAAAAATAAATACAATATGAGTAGAAATAGTAAAGATTATATAGGAATTGCTTTAAAAGGAGTAGCAATGGGAGCAGCAGATGTGGTGCCTGGCGTTTCTGGTGGAACAATCGCTTTTATTTCTGGAATCTATGAAGAGTTGCTAGCAGCAATTAGTACGATTAATTTTAGCTTACTTAAAACTTTAAAAAAAGAAGGTTTTAAAGTAGCATGGAAACAACTTAATGGTAATTTTTTATTGTCACTTTTTGTAGGGATTTTCGTAAGCATTGTTTCTTTGGCAAAAATAATAAAACATTTACTAGAAAATGAACCCATTTTATTGTGGTCTTTCTTTTTTGGTTTGGTCTCAGCAAGTATTATTTATATTGTTAAACAGGTTATTAATTGGAATTTTAAGTTTGTGGTTTTCGGTGTTTTTGGAATTGCATTTGGTTACGTGATTACTATAATTCCTTCAACAAACTCAACAGAAATTAATTATTTGTTTTTAATTTTTGCGGGAGCAATTGCATCTTGTGCAATGATTTTACCAGGTATTTCTGGATCTTATATATTGCTGTTGATAGGTGTTTACCCGGTTGTTATGTCAGCAATTACAACTAAAGATTTTAAAATAATTTCTGCAATTGGAATTGGTGTGATCTTGGGTTTGTTATCATTTTCAAAATTATTAAAATGGCTTTTTACTAATTATAAGAATCAAATGCTTATCGTTTTATCTGGTATCATGTTGGGTTCTTTAAATAAAGTGTGGCCTTGGAAAATGACGGTTTCAACTTACATCAATAGTCAAGGTCTCACAAAACCTTTATTAGAACAAAGTATTTCTCCTTTTTCTTACGATGGTGATGCAGAGTTAACAATGGCAATAATTTTCGCTGTTATAGGTTTTTGTTTAATTTTATTAATGGAAAGAGTAGCAATTCAGAAAAAGTAAATGAAACCAAAAAAATCTTCTTCACAGAAAATTATCCTTTTCTTAAAGGGATTGGCAATGGGAGCTGCGAATAAAGTTCCTGGTGTTTCTGGGGGAACAGTTTCTTTTGTTTTCGGTTTTTATGAAGAATTAATTTACTCTTTAAAAAAAGTGAATTTAATCGCTTTTAAATTACTGTTGAATGGACGTTTTAGAAGTTTTTTTGAATATGTGAACGGATTATTCTTACTGTTAATAATGGGAGGTAGTATTTTTAGCTTTTTTACTATTTCTTTACTTTTAGATTATTTTTTATTTCATTATGAGCTTTATGTTTGGAGTTGTTTTTTTGGGATGATAATTGGCTCAATTTATCAGATAGGAAAAGGTTTTGGTGACTGGAGTTTTAAAAATATTATTTCATTAATAATCGGAATTTCAATTGGTTTAGGAATAAGTTTCTTAACTCCAGCAACAGAAAATGACAATCTTTGGTTTGTTTTTATTTGTGGAATAATTGGTGTTTCAGGAATGACACTCCCAGGGCTCTCAGGGTCTTTTATTTTAATTCTATTAGGAAATTATGTATTGTTATTGGTAGACTCTGTAAATGTATTATTAAGTGTAATTACGAGTATCTTATCTGGTGATTTTGAAGTTTTATCAGATCCAATTAAAGTAAGGTATTTAAAAATAATTACTGTTTTTACTGCAGGTTCTGCTTTTGGATTGATTTCTATTTCTCATGTTTTGGCCTATGTTTTAAAAAGATGGAACCAAATGGTTAATGCCATTATAATTGGTTTTATAACCGGTTCTTTAGGCATTGTATGGCCATGGAAAAAAACAGTCTATTTAAAAGAAAAAGGAAAAATATTAATTGATAAAAAAGGAAATAAAATAGTTGAGAATTATGAACGATTCATACCGGATTTTTTATATTCTGAAACTTGGATTGCATTTTTTTTTATTGCGATAGGTATCGTGTTAATTTTAGTGATAGGTTTTTATGGAAAAAATAAAAAATAAAGTTTTTGGCTTGTTAGGAAAAAATATTGAGTATTCTTTTTCTCGGGGATATTTTAACGAAAAGTTTAAAAAATTAGATTTAGAAAAATACAAATATATTAATTTCGATATTGAAAAAATAGAAGATTTTCAAGAAGTAATAGCAGAAGGGAAAGAAAATTTAGGAGGTATGAATGTGACTATTCCATACAAACAAGATGTCTTAAATTATTTAGATACATTAGATGAAACAGCTAAAGAAATTGGTGCAGTAAATACCATTAAATTCACTAAATCAGGAAAGTTAAAAGGCTTCAATTCAGATGTAGTTGGTTTTGAGAAGTCATTTTTTCCATTGATAGAAAAGCATCATAAAAACGCTTTAATACTAGGAACTGGAGGTGCCTCTAAGGCAATTGAATTCGCTTTAAAAAAAAATGATATTAACTATAAATTTGTTTCTAGAAATCCAAAAGGCGAAAATCAAATTTCTTATAGAGCTGTCACCAAAGCAGTGATAGAAAATCACCAAATTATTATTAATTCTACCCCTATTGGTACTTCTCCAAAGATTGAAGAGTCACCAAATATTCCGTATCAATTTTTAACCAAAAATCACCTGTTGTATGACTTGATTTACAATCCTGAAGTCACAATGTTTTTATCCAAAGGTATAGAAAAAGGTGCGGTCATTAAAAATGGTTTTGAAATGTTGCAACTTCAAGCTGAAGAATCTTGGAGAATTTGGAATGATGATTAATTTTAATAATCAGATAGATAATTTGTAGATTTAGGAACTTGTCAGTATATTTATTGACTATAATAGTTCTATTATAACCAAGACCTTAAACATCTAGATATGTTAGAAAATAACGATAAAAACGTTCAAAAAACGGAAAGTAAAGCTCAAGAAGTTGTAAGTAAAACTCCAGAAACAGAATTTAAAGATACTTTAGAAAAATCAAATACAACAACTGATGCTGTTGAAGATGTACAAAATTCTATTGCTGTTGATGCTGAAGTAGCGACCCCTAAAGAAGAAAAATCTCTTGTTGTGGATTATTCAAAATTTTCTCTAGAGGATTTAGTTGTATTGCTTCAAAAAACACTTTCAAATAATCCTGTTCATAAAGTTAAAAACCAAGTAGAAGGTATTAAAACAGCTTTTAATCTCTCATTTGGAACTCTATTAGCAGAAAAGAAAGCCCTTTTTATAGAGGCCGGAGGTAATTCTATAGATTTTCAATTTTCTAGTCCGATAAAATCGGAATACAATAAATTATTATCAGATTATAAAAAACAACGCGACGCCTATTACAATGATTTAGAAAAACAATTATCAATTAATTTAGAAAAAAGACTTTCTGTTATAGAGCAATTAAAAGATTTAATTAAAAATGCTGAGACAGCAACGATGTACAAAAGTTTTAGAGAGTTACAAGACACTTGGAGAACTATTGGACCTGTTTCAAAAAATCATTATAATGACACTTGGAAAACCTTTCATCATCATGTTGAACGTTTTTATGATTTATTACATTTAAGTAATGATTTTAGAGATCTAGATTTTAAACATAATTTAGAGGAAAAATTAACAATTATTCAAAAAGCTGAGAGGCTAGCAGAACAAGAAGATGTCAATTTAGCATTTAAAGAACTTCAAGATTTACATAAAATTTGGAAAGAAGATATAGGGCCTGTCTCACAAAATATGAGAGAAGAAATTTGGCAAAAATTTAGTGCGGCTACTAAAAAAATTCATGATAAAAGACATGATTATTTTAGAGAAATGCGTTCTAAATATCAAGAAATTATTGAAAATAAATTAGAAGTTGTTGCAAAACTTAATTCGTATGATACTTCAAATAACAAATCTCATAATGATTGGCAAAAAAGTATTGAAGAGGTAGAAGAATTAAGGCAAGAATATTTTAATTTAGGCAAACTTCCGTTTTCTAAAAGTGAAGATGTTTGGCAAAAGTTTAAGGCTGCTACAAAGAAATTTAATAGTTCTAAGAATGCTTTTTACAAATATGAAAAAAGTGAACAGCAAAAGAATTTAAAAAAGAAAATAGAATTAATTGAACTTGCGGAATCTCTAAAAGACAGTGAAGATTGGGATTTAGCAACCAATACATTAAAGAAAATTCAAACTGATTGGAAAACAATCGGGCATGTTCCGCGTAAATTTTCTGATGAAATTTGGAAACGTTTTAAAACAGCTTGTAACCACTATTTTGATAGATATCATCAACAGAAAAAGTCTTTAGATAAAGAACAACAAGTTATTGTTGATGCTAAAAAAGCATTACTAGAAACAGTAAAAGAACTCAAAGAGCCAACAAAAGAGGAACTTTTAGAAGTTATTAATACTTGGAGAAGTTTAGGTAGATTACCACGAAATTCAAGACATATAGAGGGTAAGTTTAATAAATTAATAGATAGAGCATTAGGAGAATTGTCACTAGGGAAGAATGAAGTTGAAATGTTAAAGTTTACCAATATTGTTGATGGACTTTTTGCTGATAATGATATAAGAAAGTTAGATTCCGAACAAATGTTTATTAGAAAGAAAATTGATGAAGTTGTAAGAGAAATTCAGCAATTAGAAAATAATTTAAGTTTCTTTTCTAATGCTAAAGACGATAATCCTCTTGTGTTAAAAGTAAAAAATAACGTCAATTCTTTTAAAGATGATTTGGTAACCTTGAAACAAAAGTTAAGTTACATAAAAAAAATAGATTATTAAAATTTGGATACTTAACAAAAAACTCGAAGTTTAGCTTCGAGTTTTTTGTTTGAAAATAAGTTTTTTAAATAGATTACGAAAATAAGGCATCCATTTTTGCTTTTTCTTCTTCAGCTAAAGCTGCATCTACCAGGATTCGACCACTGTGCTCATCTATAGTTATTTTTTTTCTATTGGCTATCTCTAGTTGGACTTGTGGTGGAATTGTGAAGTATGAACCTCCAGAAGCTCCACGTTCAATTGCAACAACAGCTAGACCATTTTTTACTTTAGTTATTATT
>Ga0228645_1000180_pt1 | contig 11348 bp, 11 predicted proteins | sample 57DmetaG_FD_190072 | JGI IMG/M metagenome (GOLD analysis project Ga0228645, IMG submission 190072) | Seawater microbial communities from Monterey Bay, California, United States - 57D | ecosystem: Environmental > Aquatic > Marine > Coastal | place: USA: California | collected 2016-11-06 | reverse complement strand
AAACCGGTCACAATGACGTTTTGCTTCTTCAAAAGTATAAATATATCCTGGGTGCAACAAGTCGAAATTACCTGCAGTAAAACCTATTATTTCTTTATTATTCATTTTATTATTTTATAATTGAAAATTTCAAAATCATCTTTAAAAATATAATTCACAATTTCGATATCTTCTTGTGTATATTTATCAATATATTTATAATTACATCGTTTCATGTTATGTGGATTACACATAGTCTTTGGTTTATTTTTTATGTTACCAGAAATAGTTTCAGTATCGTTAATGCCTAGTTTATTGAAAATTTGTTTGAAATCTTTCTCAAATCTTTCAACATAACCTATACAATCTACATATTTTTTATTTTCAAAGTGTGTATATTCATGCAACTTACCTCCCCAAAATTCGTCTGTACTCTCGTATACGGGTAATGTGTAATATTTTAGATATGTATTAAACCCTTCTTTTATATGATTTATCATGGGTATATCATTACCTTGTTTCATTTCTTTTAAGAGTTGTAAATAACCAGCGTAGATTCTGTCATATGGATTTCGAACATAACATATTTTTGTGTAATCTAGAGAGGCTTCCGGAAGTTGTATGAAGTCAGACAAGCGTATGTGTTTATGACTATATTTTTTTAAAACTTCATTATAGTAAATATCTTGTGGGTAATGTTCGCTATCATATTTTTTTAGCCGTATATACAATGTAGTTGACGCACATTTCCATGGCTGAAAAATTATGAACTTTTTTACATCTGAAACTATCATGTGTTTCCCATGGCTTCCTGCATTATTGTTTGAGGGTTGACTGTAAATGGGTCTAATATGTCTGGGTCTGTTTCACTCTCTCCATCTGCATCATCAACCCGGTTCTCATATTTATAATCATATGAGTCTATATCTAGTTTATATATATCGTATACAATATCTTTTATTTCGTCATTGTAAAATGAGTCGTAGACCGGGGCACTGCGATGATCACTTATATAGCTCCGCACACTGGATGCAGGAATGTCAAAAAAAGATTTTACATAAGCTTTCTTTTTAACATGATGAGGTGAGCGTTTTGTTTTATCACTCACTTTAAAGTCTATATTGTATTTTTCACTTAATCTAATTATCTCATCATCTAGGATTTCTAATTTGATTATCTCATCATACTCTATACTTGGATTATGGTTTTGAATCCTCCAATGCATCCCTCCTGCATCCATATGTAATTCTCCTGTATATAATAGATTTAAAAAATCAACGAACGATGGGTCATATTCTCTACAATTTTCAAATAACCCGGGGTGCTTACATGCATGAATGTAGGAGCTCACAACTCTATCGTACGGGTTTCTCACATGTTTTATTTTGACATACGAATCGTTTTTTAGATCTTCTGATGTAATTTTACCATATCTTTCAAAAAACGTTGGTGTGAAATTATGTACCCAATTTGTAACCACTCTGCCGTTCATTATTTTTTTCATTGATAATGCTTCATTTAATACACCCAGGTAGCGAAACCATAGCTTTTTTACTGTAGTACAACCAGATTTAGGCGACCAATCTACAATGTAATCATTACACTTTAGTAACCCGTTCCATTCTGCAGAGGTTTTTTTATTTTTTTGTTTTTTTATTTTCATAATAGCTCTTTTTAGATACAACTATATTTATTCAAAGCAGATTGTAGCATATATTTTATTTTATCCTTTGTATAAAAAAAGTTTAACGGTTTCGAGTGTATGTTGTATATGTGGTTAATGACTTTGCGTTCAAAAGTGAGTGTTTTTTTGTAGTTAGAATATGTACCGGGCTCTTTTGTATATGTTAAGTTACGTTTTGTAATTTTTAGATTATGATACTCTTTTAGTTCCTTGATTAGTTTTATATTATCTGGTAATTTTTTAATATAATCGGTTGTTGTATATAAAATATCATAATCAGGTTCTTGATGAAACCCATAACCCCTTACTTTATCAAAATTATGAGTCCATATTCCGTTAAATGTTTTTTCTAAATAATTAATATAACTCTCTTGACCAGTGAAAAGATCTATAGGTTTCAACGCTTGTGGTGCCAGGCAGGAAGCATATTTAGATAGTCCATCTGTATTAACACTTAACTTATTGTTTTTTTGTATTTTATGAAAGTGTGCGGAAATATGTGTATCAACCGGGCACCTATAAGATTGGATAACGACAGGTCGTATACCTTTACTATTTATATATTCAATTAGCATTTTAAATGTAAACCCTATCTGTTTTAATTCTTGTGATATGTTATTAAACCAACATGGTTCACCATGAGAGTGTGTAACATTTTTAAAGCTTTTAGTTCCGGATATATTTTGTTGAAAACTACTGGCTAGAGTTGTTGTCCCAGTTTTTGCAAATGTCCATACTAAGACTTTAATATTATCTACATCCATTAAATTATTGACAAAATTGTTTCTTTTTACTCTAGAATTTTTGAGTATTCTATCTAGTGATTGTAACTCTTTTTTCATGAATGTTATAATAGGCTTTTCAAACCGGAAATGAAATCATAGCTAGGAGACCAGCCTAATTGTGTTTGAATTTTGTTGTTATTTATCGCGTACCTCCAATCATGACCTAAACGGTCTTCAACGTATTCAATTTGATCTTCATCTCTGTTTAACAAGCTCAAAATTGTCTTCACAATATCAATGTTTCGAATTTCATTATTACCACCGATGTTGTATATCTCACCAATAGTACCGGTATGTAAGACCGTATCAATACCGGAGCAATGATCATTAACATGTATCCAATCACGAATGTTTCGACCATCACCGTACACCGGAAGATTTTTCCCGGCTTTAGCATTTTTAATCATCAATGGAATTAGTTTTTCTTCATGTTGATTTGGTCCATAATTGTTAGAGCAACGAGTGATTAAAACGGGGTATTTGAATGTTTCATGGAAGCTCCGACATAATAAATCTGCACTAGCTTTACTGGCAGAGTAGGGGCTGTTAGGTTTTATTGCGGATTGCTCAATAAAAGCTGGGCATTGCTCTGATAAACTACCGTACACCTCATCAGTTGATACCTGAAGATATTTTTCCACACTGGAGCAGTCATGTAGTAGTGTTAGTAGAGAATGTGTACCGGTTATGTTTGTATGTACAAACGGGTTAGAGTCGTTGATACTGTTATCAACATGGCTTTCCGCGGCAAAATTGACAATATAATTTATATTATGTTGTTTTACAATAGAATTTAGTCTAGAAGTTTCATTTATATCGCATTGAACGAAGTTATAACGTTCAGAATTTTTTATATTGTCAGGGATGTTTCCTGGGTTTGCGGCATATGTGACCTTGTCAATGTTCCATATATTGTAATCATATTTTTCATACACGTATTTTGTAAAATTACTACCTATGAATCCAAGACCTCCTGTTATTAATATATTTTTCATTTTTAAATTATAATATCCAACCAACCTTCAAGTCATTCAACTCAACATACACATTGATTAATCTCTCTAACACAAACGGTATATGTGGCCATTCTTCATACCCGGTATGATCTGTAAAACGTTGTGGTGGTTTTCCATGTTTAGTTCTAGGTAGGTTGTTAGTGCCTAGATTGTACAGGTCTTTATCATTTTTAAATAAGTTTATACCTGGCCGTAATATTGTTTTTACAAAATCTTCATATATGTGTGTTTTGGCCAAGAAACAATTACAATATATAAAGTTCATGTCTTTATCGAAATAAGGTTTTCGTGATATTATACCTTGTTTGTACATTTTATTAATCAATGCATCAAAAACAGGCCAGTGCTCCACGTGAAGTTCCCGTGGGTTATGGGATCCCCGGGGGAGTCCAGCCTTCGCGTTCTCTCTAGATATTGAGAGTATATCATAATTCCTACACCCGCCTTCGAAGGACGGTCTATTGCTCCCTATACATTCTTGTATACGTTCATGAGAAAACCCGATGACCTTATCTCGCGCTTTCCATGAAAATACACCAAACCAATCACTATTTAGATGTTTTTTACGTCTAACAAGATCGTTGATTATACCACTCTCAAGATACACTGTCGATTTTTTGTTGTAATGAGCTTGAAAACCGGGCAGGATGTTAGGTAGTTGATCATCTTCATAATATATTTGATAGGCTGTGATTCTATCTTGTTTTGATTTATTATAAGCCTTGGACAAGGCATGAGCGTAACTATAACCTTCTGTTACTGTTGGTTCTATTACCGCGCCTTCCGCCCATTCGTTCCATGCGTTTATGAAAACAAAATTATCTTGTGAGGTGTTTTTTTTATTTGTATATTGTATACCAGCGGTGACCCATTCTTCAAATTGTTCCGGGGAGTTGTTCACACATATATGAGAGCTGTCTGGTCTGCGGGCCGTGTTGTCCCATCCAGGGAAACATCCAGGATAATACGCAGTTTCTAGTTTAGTGTTTAACAATTCATCATAACCTTGTATATGTCGGTTTTTATAATGTACATAGTCGTATGCGAATCCGGTAAAGTCTGTAGATGTATCCACCTTTACTCGTTTTATTGCATTATCGAATTTGGTATGAGGTGGGAATTCTGCTTCACCATCACATACATGTTGTACCGTGCCGCTAAGATCCGGGCCGAATCGCCAACTAGCGGTGGTGCTAATTAAATGTATACCCGGTATACCTACCTTAGCTGCTTCTTTTTCTACAATATCTTTAAATTTTTGTAACTCCTTAATTAATTCCACTCGATAAATAATCAATGCCGGTTTTCCGTTTACCTTTATATACCGCGGATCTTGAAAATATCTTAACAGATCTTTTGCGACTCGACGATGATCAGCAACGGAGTGTTTTTGTCCGATCAAGATCTCCCCGGATTTACCATCCCATGTACGAGTCCAGTCTTCATTGGCCCAACATAACATAAATGGGAAATCTGCTTGTGGAGAAGCATCTTGAAGATAATTTTCTATGGGTAGTTCTAACAATCGTTTACCGGCGAACCAATAGTAATGAAAGCAAAACCCGTGAATATTGTATTTTTTTGCAAGTTCAATCTGATCATGGATTGTTGTTGGATCGGCTAGATCATAATATTCTAATGGAATCTTGGGTTGTTCATGCCCAGGGAAAACTGGTTTGGCTTTTCTAACGTTTGTCCATTCTGTAAAATTTTTTCCCCACCACTTGTCGTTTTCTGGAATGGTGTGGTATTGTGGTAAATAGTATGCAATAATCTTTGCCGGATTTTCAACAGCCTCGCACGGGGGTAGTTCTAACCACAGTAATTTAGTATTGACCGAAATATCAGTTAAATGTAAAGAAGTGATTTCTTGTAAAGAAGTTGCTGCTGTAACAACAATGTTTTCTAACGGTAGTAATGTGTTTTGGTTATTTGTATAAATTGTTGATAAATGTTGTTGACCGGCAACGTACTGTTGAAAGTATATCGGTATATCTGATGTCTGTTTACAGTAGACTATTAACCGTTCGTTATCTTGTAACGTGTACATAAATTTATTTATTATAATGTATCGGTATATCTATATTAAAGATTGTAAAATAGTCGTTCCCATGCATGAGCGATAGTACCGTCTGGTGGTATGGGCTCTAACTCGAACATATTATGTATATCAACATGTTCGATTAGTTTATGTAAATTAGAAGCATAGGTTTGATTTATCCAAAACATAGAACCGGCGATGAATTCATAACGGTTATGGGTATATAAATTATGTTTTATTGTTTTACATAGATTGTACATAGAGCTGTAATTGTTGTTGTGTTGATTGTAGTTTTCTATCAAATTATATTTTGAACAAGATTGAATTTTGGGTTGTCGTGAGTTTAGTTGAGGTTTGATTGTATTATTAAATACATTAACATTTAACAAATATTTCAATAAATTTGTTCTCCATTCTGGATCTAAATAGTTTGTTTTTTTAGTGTGTAGTTTACATATGTATTTGTATTTTTCATATTTTTTTGTTTGTATAAATGACAAGAAACTCAATATGTCGCGACCACGGTTAGGTGTATGTTCGTAATTGTAATTAATATTGTTACTGTATGAGCTGATTATATCTTGTATATTTTTATCTGGAATATTCTCACATATGTATAGATATACATCAATTTTATAATTGTTAGAAAAAATATTTATATATTCAATGAACTCTCTTAATAGTTCAGGATAATATACATACAACACCACTGCGATACTGTTATTTTGATCACCGAGAGCAGGAGAGAGGGTGACTATATTTGTCGTGAATGTAATTTCTACAGGCGCGGAACAATTAGAATAAATGTTTAAAAATTTATCCGGATTAATGTACGTCGTGTTTATTAATTTGTTCAGTATGTCTTTGTATTGCTGCTTCAGCATCACATGTTCTACAACATATACGGTTTCTGGCATCTCTTCACTATTGTTTAAAAAATTATAAACGTTCAGACACAATTGCTCGCTACTGGAATGATCCAGATGTCTGACGTAATAATTGGTGGTCATTGAATTATTTATTGTGAAGAATAAGTAATTACACATGCCACGTAAAAAGACACGAACTCGACCCAACGACATCGGATCATTGTCCTGGGATTTAGATTTTAAAATTGAACGTAACTTCAAATCGAACGACAAACACAGAAGTTTCACCAGTTTGATGATGAAGCCGGACAGTAAAATGTTGTTTGTGGACGGGCCTGCTGGTACTGCCAAAACATACCTGGCAGTGTACGGAGCGGTGTCGTTGCTGAAAAAACATGCGGTGGATGAGATAGTGTACATTCGTAGCGTGGTGGAGAGTGCCAGTCAAAAAATGGGAAGCCTGCCAGGTGAGGTGGATGACAAGTTCGGTCCATGGAGCATGCCGTTGGTGGAGAAACTAGACGAGCTGGTTGGAGTCACGGTGAGAAAAGAGCTGCTGGGACGTGGGTTCGCGCATTGTGTACCGGTCAACTTTGTACGTGGTCTCACTTTCAACAACAGCTTCGTGATAGTGGATGAGGCACAAAATTTGACCCGTGGAGAGTTGATAACCATTCTCACTAGATTTGGTGAAGGTAGCAAGTTTGTGATTGTGGGTGACACTCGGCAGAGCGACATTGGAAATCGAAGCGGTTTTGGGCCAATACAAAAATGTTTTGACAACGTGGCGAGTGAAGAGCAAAACATATACACGTTCAAGTTTGATGAGACCGACATCGTACGTAGCGAGATTCTACAGTTCATTGTGAAGCAGCTTGACCAAATTGATGGTTGATGAGAATTGTTCACGTGAGTCGGTCCAGCATCTCTGGAGCTCCTGGTCATCTATCAACAGCAATCAACAAATATTCTGATCATGATTCTAGTTGGATCAGAAGAGACACAAAATATGATCTGAAGGCTGACATGTATCAGATGTCCCGGGCGGATGTGGTTCATTGGCACAACACAATTGATCTGGACGTGTATCATAAGTTTGATAAAAAAACTCACATATTACAGTATCACAGCCCACCAGACAATTTGCACATATGGGAGCAGCGAGGCAAAATTCCAAGCGACGTTAGACAATTAGTCATACCACACTACCATGCAGGTCTGCGCGCGTATGAAAACTGCACAACGGCGCGCAACATAGTTGATCTCTCATCATATACACTTGACAACACTCCGACTGAACGAGTGTCAATATCGTTTTCACCATCCAGCAACGAGTATGGTACGTGGCAAAGGAAGGGTGTGGAGCAGCATGGTTCAGTGTTCAATTTATTAGTAGAGCATTATAGAGGGTCCATCATGGTAGACACCATCAAAGAGGTCGATTACCATGAGTGTTTGACCCGCAAAGCACGTGCAGACATCGTGGTAGATGAATGTGTAACACCTAGCTATCACTTGAGTTCATTAGAGGGTCTGGCACTTGGCAAGCCCACAATATGTTGGATTGATTCACGTGTTCAAGAGATACTAGCCACGTGCTCTGGCAGTGACACGTTGCCGTTTCATAGTGTGTATGTTGGTTGGTTACAAGATTATCTGGTGGACATGATCGACCGTGGTCGGGATTATTTGATAGAGGAAGGTAGAAAATCTAAACAATGGTTTGAGACGTTCTGGCGACCAGTTGATATTGTGTCAGAATACATTAATATATACAATGAATCGTAAGATAGCATTGTTATGTCCCACCAGCAACCGACCCGACGACATCGAATGTCTGATCAGATCAATTGAACGGACTGCTGATGACTTGAACAATTTCGTGTTGTATCTAGGGATCGATTCTGACGATCATGAATCATCAGCTCTTGTTGATGCTCATGCACGTTTCAAAACATATGTTAAAAAAATAACATTCCCGGTAGCTGATACTTTTCCAGGTTTGGGTAAACTGTGGAACATCATGGCTGAAAACACTACTGAGGATGTGATCGCCATGGTGGGTGATGATTTTGAGTTCATGACCCCGAGCTGGGATGTACATGTATTGAAATCAATCGAGCGAGTTTTTCAACCAGCGGGATTGTATTTGATACATTGCGCGGACGGTATACAACGAGGTAAAACTGCTGCAGAGGTGTTAGCGACAAACAGTTTCATACCTAGAAAATACATTGACATGTTCGGACGATATCTACAAGAGTGGAAGCATCTGTATGTTGACACGTGGTTGAATGATGTGTTTCAAGGTGCCGGGTTGAAATATTTTTTACCATGGGTGCTCATCAAGCATAATCATGTGTCGGTCACTGGGGATGTTGATTGTACCACTCGACGATTGAGAGAGCATTGTGAATGGCAGTCTGCGACCATGTTGTACCAATACACTGAACCTCAACGATTGGAGGAGATAGAGGTGATGCGAAATGAAACTCATGAACGATCTGATCAAATAATCAACAACATGGGCAGTGTGAACATCACAAAAAACCGGACGGTTGATGCTCATGTGTTGGTCAGAGATGAACAAGACCTGTTGCCAGTGGTGCATGACAATTGGAAAAACATACCAGTTGATCGGTGGTTGTTCTTCAATGACAACAGCAGAGATTCTACTGTTGATGTGATACGTGATTTGTTTGGTTCTCAGGCGAAAATAATCAATGAAAATCCAATCAGTGACACACATGAGTCGATTTCCCGAGGCGCAATGTTTAATTTTTCCAAACACACAGACGCTTCTCATGTGTTGAGTATCGATTGTGATGAACTGGTCACGCAAACGATGATCGATGATTTTGATAAATTGTTGAATGTCACAATAGACCACACGTTGAGTTTGTACCAATACAATGTCACCGGAGTGAATGGTCATTACAGAACAGATCCTAGTTACAAATACAATTTTAGAAATTTTCTATTGTTTCTAGACAATTATCAAATTGAACCGGTACCTAAATCACAAGACATTAGACGTTTGCCCACGTACCACACACCCAGAACACCAAAGGTTAATCTAAATAAGCCGTGTATAAGAACTAAAAAATACGGTTTCATGCATCTACAGTCTATCAACAAAAAATATTACGCATTGAAGCAATTATGGTACAAACACTTCGAGTTGAAACACAACAACTTGACGGTAAACGAGATAAACGAGCGCTATGACCCAGTGGTCAATGGACTAGATTTTCAACCGGAAGCGATCCCATCTGAGTTGTGTCCTGGGGTGAATTTTGAAGCAATCGATCGAGCTTACGTTAATTCCGGGAAACTAAAAACATTTCAATCTGATCTGTGGACCAACAAAACACAACAATTGATAACGTTTGGAGAGCAATACTTATGATCTTATATAAATAATAACATGGCAGAATCAAGAAACATAAAAGAACTACCACAAAGTGACGCGATGGCCGCCGGGGATTATTTTTTAATTGAAACACCGGCGGGTACGCAGTTGTTAGATTTTCTCAATTTTGTGATTGATCAAGACAACACCACGTTTGCTGCTGACATACAAAGCAACATAACCACCCTGTCTGGAACCATGGAGACATTGTCCGCTGGACTGGACATGAACAACTCCGACAGTCCAATTTACATTGTTAACACCTCGCTGAGCGCTGCTATAGACACCATGAACACCTCGTTGTATGGTGCAGAATTTTCAACATTTTTAGAGGAGAGTCGAGCTAGCTTGCCAGATGATCCTCAATCCGGAGAACCTAGAGTGTTAGACAACAACATGCAAACGTTGAGTGCGTTGATTCATGACAGTCTGTACTCGCAACTGACCAGCGAGATTGTGAAAATCAGAGGAGCTAGCGACATCACTGATCGCGATAGGTTGGTGTACACTGGTGCTGGAGCGACTGGAGCGGCTCCTGAGAACAACCCTGGAGGGTTGTTGGGTATAGTGATGGACACTGCTCTGGCGAGTGTGGATGTTTTCACCATGAGTCTGGAAGATGAAATTACATTTGGAAAAGACAGTGTCACTTTCTCGGTGAAGATACCTTCAAAATACGCGGTGCATGCGGGTAGTTTACAATACAACATACGGTTCACCGGTTCTGCAGATGCTTTGACTAGAACTGACGAGACACCTTACACCAATTCAGGTACATTCGCGGTGTCAGAGTTCACCAGAGGTGCTATCGAGGGTGGTGATCAATCTTTCGCTTGGACCATCAAGCGATTCGGTGGCAAGGCTTTTTCTGAGATGATTGTAGAGACAGAAGTGATGAATACAGATCAATCTCCGAACCAGGCACCAACAGTGTCTGTGACGGATGATGAGGGTAATGTAACCACCATCAGGAATCCAGATTATATACAGATGCTAGAAGTTACTACAGATGATAGGACCAGCTTCCCTATCGGGATAGGTGCTCGGTTGGTGGTCGGATTGAACACCGCGGAAGTGGAAGAGACTGGTTAAGTTTATGTAACCTGTCTCAGGCGTGAAATTTCAGCGCTTTGTTGATCTTTTCGAGTACTGTTCTAGGTGATTGACCAGCTTCTAGCAATCTTTTGTACTCAACCTTGAATGCATCCACAAACTCGTTACTCAGCTCGAAATTCCTAGGGTAGAACTGTCTTCTGGTCACCTTTATACTGTTCAAGTTTTCTTGATACACGTCTTGTATGTTTTTATTAAATTGATCCATTGTATATATATTTATATAGAATCAAAGTTTTCCTCCAGGAAAGACGTCCTCTGGTTGAATTCCCAACCCGGCAAGTTCTTCCCAGTCAATCTCACTCTCTTGATCGGTGTAACTCCCACCATCATCTGTTATGTACAAACTGGCTTGACGTATTCTCTCTCGAGGTTCTCCGGAGATTCGTATGAATGCCGGGCGGTCGTCTGTATGAAAAAACACACTAGCGGGTTGTAACGCTTGGTGT
>Ga0228645_1000178_pt1 | contig 11371 bp, 7 predicted proteins | sample 57DmetaG_FD_190072 | JGI IMG/M metagenome (GOLD analysis project Ga0228645, IMG submission 190072) | Seawater microbial communities from Monterey Bay, California, United States - 57D | ecosystem: Environmental > Aquatic > Marine > Coastal | place: USA: California | collected 2016-11-06 | reverse complement strand
ATGTTGGATGGCTTCCTACAAGGGTAATATCTGTTCCATGTAATGTAGTTACCACTTTTACAGAAATCTCTTTTTCTATCAACATTTGTTTTGCCATATAAGCTGCATATGCGTGAGGTATAGCGTAATGCACATGTAAAACGTCTACCTGATATTTTTCTACCACTTCTACTATTTTGCTTGATAAAGCGAGTTCATAAGGTTGGTATTGAAATAAAGGATATTCTTCTAAAAGTACTTGATGAAAGTGTAAATGATGAGAAATAAAATCCAATCGAACAGGTTGATTGTAAGTGATAAAATGCACCTCATGGCCTTTGTCTGCTAGGGCCATTCCTAATTCTGTAGCTACAACTCCACTTCCTCCAAAAGTAGGATAGCAAACAATTCCTATTTTCATATTTAATTATTGAAAATTTAAATTAATTATATTTATTTCGATGTATATACTGTAAATATAAGGGTATTCTTAGAGTAAAGTTCTAAATTTTAAAATAAAAAAACCTACAATAAATTGTAGGTTATACTATTAAAAATACTGTAAAAAAGTCAGGATTAATAATCTCCTAAAGTTACAGGGTTTTGAGACAATGCATTTTTTAATTGGTCATCATTCGGTGCTTTTCCGTGCCAAGCGTGCGTGTGCATCATAAAATCAACACCATTACCCATTTCAGTATGAAGTAAAATACAAACTGGTTTGTCTTTTCCGGTTAGTAATTTAGCTTCTGCTAAACCAGTTAAAATAGCATCTATATCATTTCCTTTCTTAATATTTAAAACGTTCCATCCAAAAGCTTCAAATTTTGCTTGAATATTTCCCATTGGCAATACTTGATCAGTAGAGCCATCTATTTGCTTGCCGTTTAAATCAATAGTAGCAATTAAATTATCAACTTTCTTTGCTGATGCATACATAATTGCCTCCCAATTTTGCCCCTCTTGTAACTCCCCATCACCATGTAGAGTATATACTAATTTATCATCTCCGTTTAGCTTTTTAGTTTGTGCAGCTCCAATACCAACGGACATTCCCTGTCCTAAAGAACCAGAGGCTATTCTTACGCCAGGTAAACCTTCATGAGTAGTTGGATGTCCTTGCAAACGAGAATTTAACAATCTAAAAGTTGCTAATTCTGATACTGGAAAAAAACCACTATGCGCTAGAACACTATAAAAAACTGGAGATATATGACCGTTTGAAAGGAAAAATAAATCCTCATTGTTACCATCCATATCAAAGTCAGAAGAATATTCCATTACTTCTTGATATAAACATGTAATAAATTCAGCACATCCTAAAGAACCTCCAGGGTGTCCAGAATTAACAGCATGAACCATGCGTAAAATATCTCTACGAACTTGTTGTGTGAAATCTTGTAATTGAAGTGTTGTTGGCATTTTGATGTTTTAATTTATTGACAAAAGTAATTTTTTTAGTTACAATTAACAAGATTATTTGTCAGCAAAAAAAAGGGTTATTAACAATTAAAAATGATAATTTTAAAAAAGTACTTTTTAAATTATTTAAATCAAGTTTTTTGTTTCTTCTTTTTTGCAGCAGGAAACAAAACATTATTTAAAATTAATCGATAACCAGGAGAAGTTGGGTGTAATTCTAACTCTGTTTTTGGGTCACCGATTCTGTGGGTGTAATCTTCAGGATCATGACCTCCATAAAAGGTAAACATCCCTTTCCCCTTTGTTCCATGAATATATCGAGCCTCTCTATTTGTTCTGTTTTCCCCTAAAACTAATACATTATTTTTTATTGTATTTCTATCAAAAGAAGTCGTTTGTCCCATAAAACCTTTTACAAGAACAGTATGATTTTGAGTTAACATTGTGGGGATAGGATCCCATTTAGCAGAAAATTCTACTAGTGAAAAATAATCTGATGTTTTAGGTATTTTGCGTTTCCGAGTCATATCTATTGAAGAAAACTCATATGTTGTTGGATTTCTAACCAATTCAAAGTCTTTGAAAGCGAATGTTTTATTATAATTGATTTTAGATTGATAATTCGTTTCTGAAGCATCTCCATCAAACATCGCTTCAGCGATATCAACTCCCTCTGCAGATAAAGAAATATCAAAACTATCGGTTGCAGAACACATGGCAAACATAAACCCACCTCCAACAACATAATCTCTTATTTTTTTAGTGACCGCCAATTTCACTTGCGAAACTTTTGAAAATCCCAATTCATTCGCTTGTTTCTCTGCGTCTAACTTCCCTTCTATATACCAGGGTGCTGTCCTATATGATCCATAAAAACGACCATATTGCCCTGTAAAATCCTCATGATGTAGATGAACCCATTCGTATAATAATAGTTGATCATCTAAAACTTCTTTGTCGTAAATTACTCGAAAAGGAATTTCAGCAAAGGTTAAAACCATTGTTACGGCATCATCCCAAGGCATTTTATCTTTTGGAGAATATACAGCAATTTTCGGTGCTTTTTCTAAAGTTACCGATTCCTGATTAGAGGATGGAGAGGAAATCTCTTGCAGAATTATCTGTGCTTTTGCATCAGAAATAATTTGATAAGAAACACCTCTTATCTTACATTCTTTTTCAATAATTTTATTATTCTCTATTAAAAATGCACCTCCATCATAATTTAATAACCATTTTGATTTTAATCCTACTTCCAAACCAAAATAGACAATTCCATAAGCTTTTAAATGATTCTTCTGATTATCATAACTCATTGGAACATAAATAAAAGAGGCCAAAACTGAATTAGATATGATAATAAATAAAAGTGTAGTTACAATTTTTTTCATTTTAAAAAGAAAAACATTCTAGTACGAAGAAACAATGGTGTATTTGGACAATTTAAAAAGGAACATCGTCAGAATTATCACCAAAAGCATCTTTAGGCTCTATTCTTTGATCAGGAAATACATCCTCTGGAAAATCTCGATTCATAGAAGATTGAAATTCAGAACTAAAACCTTCTTCTAAATCAGAAAATTTTGCAAGATGCCCAGTAAATTTTAGACGAATATTATCCAAACCACCATTTCTGTGTTTTGCTACAATAAATTCTCCTTGTCCTTCACATGGTGTATGTTCATCATCATCCCATTCTGTCATTCCGTAATACTCTGGTCTAAAAATAAAGGACACAATATCTGCATCTTGTTCAATAGCTCCAGATTCACGTAAATCTGATAAAAGGGGTCTTTTACTTCCTCCCCGTGTTTCAACAGCCCGTGACAATTGTGAAAGTGCGATTACAGGAACTGCTAATTCTTTTGCCAATGCTTTTAGATTTCTCGAAATCATCGAGATTTCTTGTTCACGATTTCCACCTGCTTTTCCACCGGCTGTCATCAATTGTAAATAATCAATTACAATAATTTTCACATCGTGTTGAGACACCAATCTTCTTGCTTTAGCACGTAAATCAAAAATTGATAAGGAAGGCGTATCATCAATAAAGATTGGAGCATCCGATAACTTTTTAACTTTAACGTTAAGTTGTTCCCATTCGTGAGGTTCTAAATTTCCTTTTCTTAGCTTTTCAGATGTTAATCCTGTTTCAGATGAAATCATACGAGTAATCAACTGAACAGATGACATTTCTAATGAGAACACTGCAACGCCGTGATTAAAATCGATTGCCATATTTTTAGCCATTGAAATTACAAAAGCTGTTTTACCCATACCTGGACGAGCAGCAATAATGACTAAATCTGAGGGTTGCCATCCTGAAGTTAAGGCATCTAACTTGGTAAATCCAGTTGCCAAACCAGACATTCCTTCTTGATTTCCGATTTCTTGAATTTTCTTAAGAGCTTGTTTTACAAGAGAACCAGCGTCTTCCGAACTCTTTTTTAAGTTTCCTTGTGTAACCTCAAAAAGCTTTCCCTCTGCATCATCCAATAAATCGAAAACATCGGTGCTTTCATCGTATGCATTTTCTATAATTTCGCTTGAAATTGAGATCAATCTTCGCTGAATGAATTTTTGAAGAATAATTCTTGCATGAAATTCAATATGTGCGGAAGATGCTACTTTTTGTGTAAGACGAATAAGGAAGAAATCTCCACCAACAAATTCCAACTTGCCGTTCTTTTTTAATAAATTTGATACAGTTAAAAGATCTATGGGTTCAGAATTTTGAAATAACTCATAAATTGCTGCATAGATTTCTTGATGTTTTGAATCGTAAAAAGCATCTGAGCTTAAAATATCTATTACATCATCTATTCCCTTTTTATCAATCATCATTGCTCCTAATACAGCTTCTTCTAATTCTGCTGCTTGAGGAGGAATTTTACCTTTTTCAAGACTAATGATTCTTGATTTATCTATTTTTTTAGCTGTTAAAGAAGTTGTTTTTTCCATCATTACAAATGTACTTTTTTTAGCTTAAAACTACTTTCTAATATACTACTTTAATTTGTGAACACTAAATGTAAATAAAAATGTTATTATCTTGTTAATAACCAATCAACTTCTAAAATGAAATGCTATTTTTACACATATGAAATGGAATAAAAAACATATTCTTTTGACCCTTTTCCTACCATTTCAAATGGTATTGATGAGATTAGCGGCAAGAAACGCTGAGTTTATTGAGCACTATTACTCCAATGGAATCTACCCAATCATTTCTGGGTTTTTAAGAATTACTTTAGGCTGGATTCCTTTTTCAGTAGGGGATTTTTTATTGGCTTTTGGAGGGGTTGTTTTTTTTCGTTTTATATATAGATTAATTAAGGAAAAATTTAAAAACTTATTTCCAAAAATTTTTCACCTTACCTCAATTTTATCAATCATTTACTTTTGTTTTTATCTTTTTTGGGGATTGAATTATTTCAGACTACCACTCGCGAAGAATTTAAATTATAAACATCAAAAGTATTCTATCAAACAACTAAAAATTGTTACTGAACATATCATAGAAAAATTAAATGAATATCATTTTAAAATAACAAAAAATGATTCTTTAATTGTAGAAAACCCTTATTCTTATAAAGAAATTTACACAATGGCTGTTTCCGGGTATGACAATTTATCAGAAATTTATCCGCAATTAAATTATCAATATCCTTCTGTAAAAAGCTCATTAATGAGCGTAATACAATCCTATATTGGAACTTCTGGTTATCTAAATCCTCTTACAGGTGAAGCTCATATAAATGATAAAATACCTAAATCGAGTTCTCCTACAACCACCTGTCATGAAATGGCACATCAAATAGGATATGCTGCTGAAAATGAAGCTAATTTTGTTGGTTTTTTGGCAGCTAATCACAATGAAAATTTCTATTTTAAATACGCGAGCTATAGAATGGCCTTTGGATATTGTTTATCAGAAATCAAAAAGCGTGATAATGAACTTTCAAAAAAACTTCTAAGAACTCTACATACAGGAATTATAAAAGATTTTAGAAATAGCAATATTTTTTGGAAGTCTTATAAGAATCCTTTTGAACCTATTATAAAAAAAGGTTACAATGCTTATTTAAAAGCAAACAATCAAGACAAAGGAGTTGCTTCTTACAATTATGTGGTGGATTTATTGATTTCTTATTTTGAAACTTCAAAAACTTTTTAGATTTTTTTAATAATATGTTAAATTACTAGATTATAAGAGATTATTGATTTCTTCTATTTAAATTACCAATCTAATTAAAATAGAAGTAATTAAATGAAAAAACTACTCTCATTCTACTTGTTTTTATTCGTAATTTCTTTGCAAGCACAAGAATACTTTCCAACTAATACAGAGGTAAAGACAAGCTTTATTAACATAGTAGCTTTTAAAAATGCTACTATTTATATCACTCCACTAAAAATAATTAAAAAAGGAACTCTACTTATTCAAGATGGCAAAGTAATTGCTGTTGGCAAAAAGGTTCAAATTCCTGCAGGAGCAAAAATAATTGATTTAAAAGGAAAAACGATTTATCCTTCTTTTATTGATCTTTATTCTAGCTTTGGTATCCCAAAACCAAAAAAATCACTCATACATAATGAAGGGTCAAAACCACAATATGATGCTGAAAGAAATGGGTATTATTGGAATGACCATATTCGATCGGAGACAGAAGCATCTGCTTTTTTTAAATTTGATTCTAAAAAAGCAATTGATTATTTAAAAGCTGGTTTTGGTGTTGTAAATACTCATTTACAAGATGGTATTATGAGAGGAACTGGCATGTTAATAGCTCTAAACCCTAATTCCACTGATGCTTACAGAATTTTAGACAACAAATCTGGACATTATTTGTCATTTAACAAAAGTGCCTTATCCAAGCAAGGGTATCCAACTTCAAAAATGGGTGCAATGGCTTTATTGAGGCAAACTTATATGGACGCAAATTGGTATGCATCCGGTAAAGTAAACAATAGAGATTTATCTTTAGAAGCACTTAATAGAAATAAAGATGCAATACAAATTTTTGAGACAGGAAGTCATTTAGATGCATTAAGAGCTGATAAAGTAGGAGATGAATTTGGGATACAATATACAATTGTTGGATCTGGAGATGAATTTGAGAGAATTACTGATATTAAAGAAACAAACGCAAACTTTATTATCCCTATTAATTTTAGAGCTGCTTATGATGTTTCTAATCCACTATATACTCAATATATTGATTTAGGAGATATGAGAAGATGGAACCAAGAGCCCTCAAATTTAAAATTACTTTCTAAAAGTGGAGTTACATTTGCATTAACAACTCATAAGTTAAAAAAACTAGGAGATTTTCATAAGAACCTTCAAAAAGCAATTGCATATGGTTTTGATAAAACAATTGCTTTGCAATCTTTAACCTCAATTCCAGCAAAAATTATTAAAAACAATAAAATAGGAAACTTAAATGAAGGCAGTTATGCTAACTTTATTATTACTTCTGGAGACGTTTTTGATTCTAAAACTACCATTTATGAAAATTGGGTTCAGGGTAAAAAAAATGTAATCAACTCCATGCATATTAAAAATCTTTCTGGAAATTATAAATTGTATGTAAATAATAAAACCTATAATTTATCTATCTCAGGCAAAGGAACCAATCAAACAGGTTTTATTAAAGAGGGTGAAAAAGTAGTAAAATCAAAATTTTCTTACAAAGACAATTGGATTTCGATTATATTGAATGAAAATAATAAATATACTAGATTGCTTGGTCAAACTATCAATTCGTCTAATGTAATGAAAGGAACTGCTTATGATAGTGCTGGAAATGAATCTTTTTGGTCAGCATCAAAAATTTTTAAAAAAGACACTAAAAAGAAAGGTGCTGAAAAATCTAAAGATGTTGCCATTACGATACAAAAGGTTAGTTATCCAAATTCAGGATTTGGCAATTTCTCACAACCTGTACAAAAAACAATTTTAATTAAAAACGCAACTGTTTGGACAAGCGAAGATGAGGGAATACTCAAGAATACCGACGTCCTAATAAAAGGGGGTAAAATTATAGAAATAGGTAAAAACCTTAAAGATAATAGCGAAACTATCATTGATGGAACAGGAAAGCATTTAACCGCAGGAATTGTAGATGAACATTCACATATTGCAGCTTCTGCTATTAATGAAGGCGGACATAACTCAACTGCTGAAGTTACGATTGAAGATGTTGTAGACCCAACAGATATTAATATTTACAGGAATTTATCTGGTGGTGTAACTTCAATTCAAATTTTACACGGTTCTGCAAATCCAATTGGGGGTCGTTCTGCAATTATAAAGTTAAAGTGGGGTGAGAATGCAAAAGAAATGCTCTATAAAGATACCCCGAAATTTATAAAGTTTGCACTAGGTGAAAATGTAAAACAATCTCGTTCTAATTCGAGTTTTAGATTTCCACAAACAAGAATGGGAGTTGAACAACTATATGTAGATTATTTTCAAAGAGCCAAAGAATATGACGCTCTAAAGAAAAGTGGAAAAGCATTTAGAAAAGATTTAGAACTAGAAACTTTAGCTGAGATAATCAATAAAGAGCGTTTTATTTCATGTCATTCATATGTGCAATCAGAAATTAATATGTTAATGAAAGTTGCAGACCAATTTAATTTTAGAATCAACACTTTTACACACATTTTAGAGGGATATAAAGTTGCTGATAAAATGAAAGCACATGGCGTTGGAGCTTCTACCTTTTCTGATTGGTGGGCATATAAATACGAAGTAAATGATGCAATACCATACAATGCTGCCATTATGGCTAAAGAAGGTGTTACTGTAGCTATTAATTCGGATGATAGAGAAATGTCGAGAAGATTAAATCAAGAAGCTGCAAAAACTATTAAATATGGAGGTATGAGTGAACTTGAAGCTTGGAAAATGATAACTATTAATCCAGCAAAATTATTACATTTAGAAGATAGAGTTGGAAGTATAAAAATTGGCAAAGATGCAGATGTTGTTCTTTGGAGTGGTCATCCATTATCCATATACACAAAAGTAGAAAAAACGATTATTGAAGGAAAAGTGTATTTTGATATCTCTACTGATATAGAAAAACGCATCGCAATAAAAGCTGAAAAAAGTAAACTAATCGATATGATGTTAAAAGAAAAAATTGGAGGTGAAAAAACCCAAGTTCCAATGAGAAGAAAAGATAGAAACTTTCATTGTGATACAGAAGAAATATAAAACTAAAAATCATGAAAAAAATTATATGTAGTTTGATGTTCTTCTCATTGTCTGTGAACATAATAGCACAACAAACTCCCGCAAACGATCAATTAGAGCCTATTTCAATTGAAGGTGGTATAGCTCATTTAGGAAATGGAAAAGTAATTACCAATTCTTTAATTATGTTTAAAGCTGGTAAAATTATTTTTGTTGGAAGTTCAATGACAAAAATTGCACGAATCGGTAAAGTGATCAAAGCAAATGGGAAACATGTGTATCCTGGTTTCATTGCTGCAAATACCTCTCTAGGGTTGGTTGAAATTGATGCCGTAAAAGCCTCTTCAGATGAAAGAGAAACTGGATTTATGAATCCACATATTAGAAGTTTAATAGCCTACAACGCTGAGAGTAAAATCGTTGAATCCATGCGTCCGAATGGTGTTTTTATAGCACAAGTTACTCCAAGAGGAGGTACAATTTCAGGGACATCCTCAATCATGCAATTAGATGCATGGAACTGGGAAGATGCAAGTCTCAAAATAGATGATGCAATTCATTTAAATTGGCCAAGTAGTTTTAAAAGAGGTAGGTGGTGGCTTGGTGAAGATCCATCATTAAAACCAGACAAAAATTACATTAAAAATATATCAAAAATTACCTCTTATTTTAAGGATGCTAAAAATTATCTAGCTAGTGATAAATTTCAAAAAAACATACCTTTTGAAGCAACTAAAGGATTATTTGAGGGTTCTCAAAAACTTTTTATCCATGCAAATGGACAAAAAGAAATTACAGACGCTATTCATATTAGCAAGAAACTAGGAATTAATAATATTGTTATTGTCAATGGTGAAGGTGCAGATAATATTTCAGATTTATTAATTAAAAACAATATTCCTATTATTTTAGATAGACCTCATAGAAATCCAAATAGTGAAGACGATGCCTATGATTATACTTACACAATTGCGAAATCATTAACAGATAAGGGTATTTTAGTAGGTATAGGTATGGAAGGGCAAATGGAAAGAATGAACACAAGAAACTTGCCTTTTTATGCAGGAACATTTGCAGCACATGGTTTAGGGAAAGAAGTCGCTTTACAATTACTAACCTCTAATACGGCAAAAATCTTAGGAATAGATCATCTAGTAGGAACTTTAGAGGTTGGTAAAGATGCAACGTTGTTTATTTCTAAAGGAGATGCTTTAGATATGAGAGGGAATATACTTACGGATGCCTTTATTCAAGGAAGAAAAATTAGTTTAGAAACGCATCAAACAAAGCTTTGGAAACGATATTCCAATAAATATAAAACAAAATAACATCCTTTTTTAAATAGACTGACTATATGATGGTTTCTTAAAAAATTAACCTTTTTAAATAAATAAAATAGAGAGGCTATAAGAAATTTTTTTATTGTCCATTATTGCTATTTAATTTAAAATTTCAACTAGTATTTAAAGAACAAGTAAATTGTTTTTTGCATGAGTGTCAATACCTATAAATAACTATATTTGTTCTGATGAAAGAAATAACCAGCATTCAAAACACCTATATAAAAAACTTGCTAAAACTTCAAGAAAAAGCGCGAGAACGAAAAAAGCAAGGCCTATTTATTATTGAAGGTAAACGAGAAATTTCACTCGCAATTTCTTCAAATTATGAGTTTGATACAATCCTATTTTGTCCCGAAATTATTTCAGAAAATAAAATTTTACACTTGTTTAATTTAAATATCAATAGAATAGAAATTTCTAGAGATGTTTATAAAAAATTAGCTTATAGAGATTCAACAGAAGGAATTATAGCTGTAGCAAAAATAAAAGATTTCTCTCTTAAAAATATTCAATTTAAAGATGATAACCCGTTAATTTTAGTTGCTGAAGGTATTGAAAAACCAGGAAATATTGGTGCTCTATTAAGAACTGCTGATGCTGCAAATGTTGCTGCTGTTTTTATCGCAAATCCTAAAAGTGATTTATACAATACAAACATCATAAGAGCTAGTATTGGATGTGTTTTCACCAATAAAATAGCTACAGGGACTTCAGCGGAAATAGTTGCTTTTTTAAAAGAAAAGAAAATTAATATTTATGCCGCAACTTTGCAAAATTCAAACCAATATTTCAAAGAGAACTATACCAAAAGTGCTGCAATTGTTGTTGGTACAGAAGCTACTGGTTTAACAGAAACCTGGAGAGATGCGGCAGCTCAAAATATAAATATACCAATGCAAGGACAAATAGATTCTATGAATGTTTCTGTTTCTGCCGCAATTATTTTATTTGAAGCAATAAGACAAAGAAATTTAAAGGAATAACGAATGAACTCAACTACCCTATTTTTTATCATCATCTCAATTTTAATTATAAATTTTATTATTGATAAAATTTTAGCTACTCTAAACGAAAAATATTTTGATAAAAAGATACCTGAAGAGTTAAGTGATATTTATGATCAAAAAGAGTACGAAAAATCACAAGCATATAAAAAGACAAGTGCTAAGTTTTCGAAAATAACTTCATTCTTAACCACTCTTTTAACCTTAGTTTTCTTTCTAGTTGATGGGTTTAAATTTTTAGATATTTATGCTAGAACTTTTACAAATAACCCCGTTTTAATCGCTTTAATTTTCTTTGGAATTATTATTATAAGTTCAACGTTTTTATCGATACCTATATCCTATTACAACATCTTTGTAATTGAAGAAAAATTTGGTTTTAATAAATCTTCAAAAAAAACATTTTGTATAGATAA
>Ga0228645_1000176_pt1 | contig 11436 bp, 11 predicted proteins | sample 57DmetaG_FD_190072 | JGI IMG/M metagenome (GOLD analysis project Ga0228645, IMG submission 190072) | Seawater microbial communities from Monterey Bay, California, United States - 57D | ecosystem: Environmental > Aquatic > Marine > Coastal | place: USA: California | collected 2016-11-06 | reverse complement strand
CTGAGCTTCTCCCATCACGTCTTTAACGTCTGGGGTATCTATATTATTATTTGTCAACGACGATGTATCAGCAATATCTCTAATATACTTTACATCTAATACTTTATTAGTAAAAGTAACGTTAGGTAAATCATGTTTAGCGTTTAATAACTGCTTTTCAGCTGCTACCAACTCTCTACTATGACGCTGACCGTAATCGAATGTAACGGTATGCACTTCGTCGTATTTTTCAGCTGCTTTATATAATAAAACAGCGCTATCTGCTCCTCCAGATAATGTAATTACAATTTTACTCTTCATTTTCAAATTCGTCTAAACCGGGTACTTCGTCGGGAATAATTTCCTCTTCTTCAGATTTATTACTATATTTCCACTCTTGTTTAATCTTATCTTCAATAACTGGTATAATAGTATTATCCCAGAGTTCCGTATCATCTTTCCACTTACTATAATAACCGAGTTTCTTACCATCTGGTAGCTGATAGGTAGACCCCGTTTGAGTGACCGCACCTAACCCGACAGCTAAATCAAGTAAGCCGTAATATTTGTTTAAGCCCTTATCGAAAGACAAATACATCTCACCTTGTAAATACTGTTTAACAAAACGATTCTTTACCGTTAAAGCTCGTAGAATAACGCCAGAATAATTCTTCTGTCCTACAGCTAGCTTACCGTCAGTATTCTTATCTTCCTTAACTGGTTTGCGCGCCAATTGAATAGTAACAGACGGTAGATAAACAGTAGCGGTACCACCCGGCATTGCTTTTACAAGAGACGGAAACATTGCTGCAGGGTCTTCGTAAATATGATTTGTAGCTAAAATAGTAGTCTTAGTTAAACCAGATAGCTGAGTACAAGTTCTTAGCAAACTCTTCATTGCTTTAGCTCTGCTACCCATATCAGCGGAAACATTATTTTTATCCATACGATTAATCTGTAGCTGACTTTCCATATTACCTAACGAGTCAATAGCGATAATAAACTTACCCTCTTGCCCCTTCTCTTTAACTTTAGTAAGAAAATCGTAAATTGTATTGCGGCATTCTTCAATACTGAAAACCGGTACATATTTTACTTTACTGACATCTAAACCTAAAGCTTCAGCACCGTCTTTATCAATAGCGTTTTCACTATCAAAGATAACTGGAATTAAACCTTCTTTCTGCGCGTTAGCTAAAATCTTCTGCAAGATAAAACTCTTACCAGTCATACTCGGACCAGCTAAAAGAGTCATTCTGTTTTTTGGTATACCACCGAAAAGCGAGCCAGATACAATACCGTTAAGTACCATCGAGCCAGTATCCAACCAACCATCAACATTACTAATAGCGCTTTCATTTAAGAAAGATGCGTAGGGATTAGACTTATCAATTACCGATAAAATATCATCAATTTCTTTACTCATATACCCTATTATAGTATATGTTTATCGTATATCAAGATTATCTTATAAACTCTTCAAATTGTTTTGCATGCATCTGCTTTTCAAACATCATTGTATGTTCGTAAACATCAGTCCATTTAATAATATCCCATTCCCATTTATTAAAATTTTTCTTACACCAGTCTACGTATTTTAAGTGATGGTCTGAATGAAACGATACTAGAAATGCGTTAGATTTCCAACCAAATTTATAATCAAATATTTCTTGCGGGGTCATACATGGTAAACCTCTCATATATCTATATGAGAGGCTTTTTTTTGTTTTTATTTTATTTTTTCTTACTCGTCATCAAAAAGTTTAATGACTTCTGGTTCACCACCTTCGCCACCAGATGCATCAGCTGCTACTAGTTGCGGATTGACAATACGCTGATATTGTTCGACAATACGTGGTTCAATTTCAAAATCTGAACCAACAGCAATACTGTTCTTAGGGTATGTGAAGAAATTGTCTCGTCTATCATTTTCCCCAGGATTAACAAACTCTTGGAAAAAGAGAGGGAATAGCTGTACAGCCATTTGCCCGTTTTGTTGCTGCTGTACAGTAATCATAACAGGATTCTTAACTTGTAAGGAATCTTTTGTATCCGAATTTACTTCGCCGAAAATTGCACGACCAGCGTTATCAATGAATGTAGTATAGTTTTTATCTGCCATATTTATATTTTATGATATTAACTCTGGTAATCAACCTAAAAGATCGAATAAATTTGTTTGCACTGCATTACCTGGCTTCTGAATAGCCCATTTAACGTTTTCATAGAACCTTTCAATAACCGCATATAATATCTTTTCAAACATCTTATCATAATCAACGTGAAATATCTTCTTAAATTCATCCGGGTAATAATACTTGTACGCTAAACTCGGTAGGTTATATGGGTTAGGTTGCTGTAGATAAAAATATCTAACCTTATCACCAGAGCTAATAGTTTCATATTTCTTTTCAATATCAAACTTTTTAAGTAGCATATTATGATAGTATGCAGCTTTAACGTGAATGGGCATACCTTTAGCAGTTTTCCAACCATCACACTGACCTGCATACTTTTCATACCCCTTTAAACCAGATACAAACGTAATATCTTCAACAGGTAAGTCTTTAAAAATTTTATAAGTTTTATCTAACGCAGCATTGGTTTCAGCAATACTTTGTGTAGATAACATTGTTTCAATAATATTTTTAACGTGAGGCTTAATTGCATCTGGCATTGTACTTCTAACAACTTCAACACCGGTATACTTATACTTATCCATAGGAATACCTTCATCATCCAAAACATGTATAACGTATCGTTTTTTCTGCAAGAAAATACCAACATCAGCAATCATCTCACGTTTAAACACAAACCGGCAATCTTTACTATTAAGAGCTTTTGCACCCCAAATTTTAATCTTATCATTTAGAAAGTCTTCAATATTCTGAACCTCATCATAAAATTCTTTAGTAAGTTTACCATCTTCGCCTGTGAAAGATAAACCTGCGTCAACTAGAGGTTTAACTGAAATGTAGCTACTATCTGTATCATTATATACAACACAATCGTTCAAGGTCTTTTCATCATCTATACCTGTCTTTTGTTTGATATATTTTTTTAGTAGTTCATTCGACGTTTTAATAACTGATTGACCTGTTAATGTGATTGATGATGCAATATCATCGTCACCGAATGGAGCATGCTTATTACCAAAGTAACCGTAAATTGAGTTGATGAAAACTTTAATACATAACTGCTTTGCATCTAATTGCTCAATTTGAAATTTAAGATCTTTATTCTTATTTTTCGAATACTCACGTTTTAGTTTACCAAGTTCTTTCTTAACCTCAACTCGCTTATTATAATAGTAATCTAAGATTTCAGGCATAACACCTTTATGCTTCTGAGTAAATAATACTTTCGCTTTACTAATAGCTATTTCTTCCTTTTTACAAAACTGTAAGAACTTATCATGCGTTAAAGTGAATACTTGACCATTCGCATGTCTGATTACAATTTCTTTTTCATTCTTATCCTCAATTTTACCTACTTTAGTTTCCGGTGACATGTTCAACGAAATCATCACATTCGGGTATAGAGAATTAGCATCAAATGATATAATATTTTCTTGAAATCCTTCTAAAGGTTGACCAACATATGCACCAGGATTCTTACCTGAATCTTCATTTCTAATAAATGATGGTACGAGTTGACCACGCTTTCTAGCTATAACAGCAGTCGCACCATTAATAACAGATAACGATCCCATTGCAGCTTCAAAGGTAGTTAAGCCAACATAAGCTAACATTTTAATAAGTTCTGTATACTTAAGTTTATCTTCAAGCTTTGTAAGTAGTCTAACGTCTTGAATATTATATTCGACGAACGTCTGCCAATCTTTATCAGCAAGAGTAGCGAGATTCATATTACCAAAATCTACTTTCTTCTCACCTAACTCAGCTTCACCAATAGCATCAAGTTTATAACTTTCTTTAACACCTACAGAAAACCGTTTATAAACATCAAGATAATCAATCAATGAAATACCTTCAACATACCATCTCGTTTGTTCGTTACCGAATTGACCTCTAATACTCCTACTATAAACTTTACCAGAAGGAGATATTCTATTAGTCCACTCTTCACCTAGAATACGTGTACATCTATTTAAGATATATGGTAGGTCGAAAAACTCACTATTCCAACCTGACATAATATCTGGATAATCAGCTTCAATATACTCAACAAACTTCTGAAATAATTCCCTTTCTGATGAACACTTAACATAAGTTACATCTTTATCTTTATTATCATAGTCCCCTAAACCAAAAGTATGATAATGTCTATTAAGTGAATCAAAACAAGTAATAACATTTACCGTATGGGTAGGATCTGCAGGTTGTGGAAATTCATCAGGTGAGTAAGTCTCAATATCCAGAAATATAACCTTGATAGGGTTTTGACTAAATTCAGTCGTTTCATTTACCTTCCAAAATGTATCAATTAGATACTGCTGAACTGCTGGTTGGTTTTCAAAGACACGCTTTATACCAGTATCTTTTATATACTTATACCTATCATATTGAGTTCTAAAACTCTTTTTTACTAACTTGGTACCGTATATAGACTCGAACTCACCTTTACCTTCAACATAGAGATATGGGTCATACGATGTTGTTACTTTAATTCTTTTACCATCTTTATCCCAGGTAAATAAATTAATGCATCTTTCACGGGGATCATAGTATATATTACGATAACTCACCCATATATTATATCACTGTTCCTAGTTGTATCTACTTAAATTTACTCTTCTTTCGTCATCTACACCATACTGATAAAGCTCGACATAACAATCAATATTTTTATCATCCTCTAACCATCTCGTTTCAGCGTACTGTCGCCCTTTCTTACATAAAGCTTTATACCTTTTTCTATCTTGTAAAGTATATTCAACCTGGTTTATCATTTCATCACCTGTTTTAAACTTAATAGGTGCATTTTCATAAGTACACATGTCTTGACATGCAATAGGTAACCCGAGAGCACATGCTTCAATATATTTTAAATCAGACTTAGCTCTATTAAAAGTATTATCTTGTAACGGTGCAACAATCATATTAACGTTCAAATCGTATAGACCCTGTCCATATTCATATAGTTTCCTCCATGGATGGAATTCAACTTTACCAGAACGTACTAAATCTAGTATTGGCAATGGATGCGCACCTAAAAATACCCATTGATACTTATCTACAGTTTTTCTTATAACATCGTTAACATGATGGAAATCATCCTTAAACTTAACCCTTTGTTCAACATCAAAATGCGCACCGGAACCTGCATATAAAATTCTCGGCTTCTTTTTATTACGGTCATAGCTTTCCATTGTACGGTTAGCGTTATAAAACCTATCTAACCAAAATTTTGGCATAAAATTAGGTATAACAGTTACGTTTTTATTACCAGTCTTTTCACGATAATAATCTCTCATGAACGGACATGTTACGGTAATTTCATCACACATTGCCATCATTTCTTGAGCTGACTTTCTTATCGCAGGGTCTGTAAATGCAGTCTTATATTTGTTATAATCAGGTATATCTTCTGCAAAACAAATATCATCGATTTCATAAATCAGTCTAAAATTATTTTGATCTGCTAATTTTCTCAACCATTTTACGAACTCTAACTGCTGTGGTGTTGCTTGTCTTTGAATACGTACACCTTTCGTTTCTATATAATAACGAGGATCTACATTCATAACTGTCGTGCCATGCACAACCGCTTTATTGTGAGCATTCATCACTTGCTCTGGCCAAATCATACGCCAGTGTCCACATCCGGAATAGTCAGCATAATAATTTAAAAAACGAGGTAGACTCTGTTCTGGTGGTTTTTGTGCTGGTCGTTTTACCGCTGCTTGCTGTACATTATTATTAAAAGGGGCTGGTTGACCCGTTTGAAACGGTAAGTTACCTTGTATAAACATAATATTAATTAATCAATAAAGTTTACTCTTCTAGTGATACCATTATGTTTCTCAAGAAAAATTACATCTCCGTTAGCAGATTTAATACTTTCTTTTCTATGGCTAATTACCATCACACATTCATTATACTTTTCAACGCGTTCGTTCAATATTTCTAATACCAAATCTACACCCTTTTCATCTAAGCTACTATCAAATAATTCATCATAAAAGCTAATATTGTAATAAACATCGCCTTGAGACTTCCTCATATCCATAAATGAGAATAAACATGCTAAGTCAATAGCTTTTCTTTCTGCACCTGAGAAGTTATTATAAAGACAAATCTTACCTTTTTCATTTACAATCTCTTCTTCAAAATATTCATTAAAGACGCAAACACAATTACTATCCAATTTTTTCAAGAAATGAGTCAACTTACCATTAAAGTGAGATAATATTTTTTTAACAATAAAACTCTTAACACCTTCTTCACTTACAACGAACTTAACAACGTCCATTAAGTTTACCACCTTTTTAAGTGAATCTATTTCTTGCTTTATTTCTGCAATTTTATCACGTGTTTCACCAATTAGATCATCAAATGAATTATTCTCAGCTTTAATATTAGAAATATCTTCTTCGTATTGTTTTATAGTATTTTCAATTTCATCTATATTCCGTTGTAGATATGAAACGTTATTTTTTTGTCTCTCTAATTCATTACATTTATTATCAATCTTAACTTTAGCAGTCTTATAACTGTTAATATCTTTATTAATATCTTCATAATTAACTTTACTTTCTTTTATATCTACTACGATATTATTAATTACATCGTTGAGTTTATTCTTTTCACTCTCGATCAAATCTTTATCATGATCTTCTAAAGGTCGCAAACAAACCGGGCAACTAGCTTCATCAGTACCAATTTTACTCAAACTGTCTTTTTTTGCGGTTAAATTAGTTTTAAGCTGAACCATATTTTCATAAACATGATTCTTTTTTACTTCAAGTTCAGATATTTGTTCTTGGATTTTATCCGACTTATCAACATATGGTTGTAGGTCTATTGACTCAACCTTTTCCTTTTCACTTTTATAATTTTCCAGATCAGCGTTTTTAATATTGATTTGATTTTCAACCCTATCTATACGAACCTTTTTATTTTCTTCAAAGTTATCAACTTGTTGTTGTTGTGAATTGAGATGATTATTAGTTTCTTCTAATCTTGTTATTTCAATATCAAAGTTACGCTTTACTTCATTATGCTCATTACGTAACTCACCAAGCATCTTACTAAACACTTCAAGGTTAAAAATCTGTTCAATAAACTTACGTTTTTCAGTCTTACTCTTACCCATGAAAGGTACGTGATTATTAAGAGTCATTATAACGCAGTTTTGAAATATTTCCGGTGTTGAAGAAAGTACTGTATTAATATATTCATTTGTATTGGCTATACTATCTCTAGTCTTATCGGTACCGTTTTTATAGATATATACTTTACTCGGGTTTAATGTACGAATAATATCAAATTCATTAACACCATGCTTTGGATCATCAACAGTGAATGAAAGTTGTACTTCACATGTACCTGAAGTAAGATTATTAGCTATAAAATTTTTCTTAAGATCTCTTAATGTCTGACCAAAGATAGCAAAATAAAGAGCATCTGCTACTGTACTCTTTCCAACACCATTTCTTCTATCTTCTTTATCCCTGTTAATACCAGTTACGATATGTAAACCTTTATCAAAGTTAACAGTTACCGGTTCTTCACCAATTGATAAGAAATTTTTAATTTTTAATTCTTTAAAGCTTACATATTTCATTTAACTCTTTCGTATAATGATTGCGTATAATTAACAACGTCTTTTTTGTTTTGAATATCTAACATATTAACAAACTCTTCAATTGCTTGTTTGATATCAACTCCTGATAAATCATAATCTTGATCATTTTCAATTTTAAGTTTATTATAATTTACATCATAATCAATCCTCAATTCAACAGGTTTATAAGTTGTTAGTTTTGTAACCAATGCATCTAAATGATCACTACTAATATTTTTATCAATTATAACCTTTATAATATTACCTGGTAATACGTCTTTAAACACCTCTTCAACATTTGTTACGTTGATCAACTTAGACAATATAATCTTAATATGTTTCGGTGTAATATTATTTTCAAAGAATTCATAAGTTAGATCATCCGTATCTAAAACATAATAACCTTTAGTTTGCATAGTATCACCAAAATCCATTTCAAATGGATTACCAACGTAAATTATAGAGCTACCTTGCATTTTAAAATGCTTTTCATCTCTTGCATGAAAATGTCCGGTGAAAATAAGTTTAGATTTTTCAATTAGAACATCAGGATCATCACCATGATCGCAAATCTTAAACATATTCATTTTAAAATTTTCAAGTTCAAAATGACCAAAAATTAAATCGCTATTTGGTATATCATTTATTTGAGTACCCCAAGGGCAAAATGACACCGTTTTACCTTTATAATCAACGGTAGCTAATTTATCATAGACAGTTAAATTCTTATAACCTTTTAATATACTTAGACTATTAATTTCAGATGTATCTTTATACCATGCATCATGATTACCGGTAATCATTGTTATATTAAAATCATTAAATTTATCTAAAAAGTCTTTAGCAAAATTTAACGTCTTTACAGAAATTTCATCTCTATAATGAAAGAAATCACCGCAAAATATAATATCCTTTATACCTTGCTTTTTAAGATTATAGATATACCAGTCAGCCCATTTATTAGCTATACCGAGCCAGAAGTCATTATTCTGGTGTACACCTAAATGTATATCTGAGAATATTGCTACTTTACTCATTATCACCTACATCAATATCATCGCTCATAGGCTTAACGTAAACCATACCATCGGTAGAGTCTAACATTTCTTGTTCATATATCTTTTCCTTATATTGATTAAGTGTTTCGGTATGTTTCTTTTCTTTCTTAATTCTATTAATAAATGCGTGAAAGGCAATTGTAGTAAAGTAACTGAATGGATTGTACTCAGATTCAACATTAAACTTTTTATTTGTTACAGCTGTATACATTTTAACTAAAGCATCACCTACCATTTCATCCCGGTATGTATAATTAATGAAGTTAGATGAATAACTTAAACCATGCGCAATCTTATGAATCATATCTCCTAACTCACGTGAACATTCTTCAGTTTTATAAAAATTAATCAACTCCTGTTTAAGTTCTCTCGGGTCAACATAAAACTCGGTCTTCTTTGGTTTCGGTCCTCTACGTTTACCGGTCGATTTTTTAGTATTAGCCATAGCTTAATTATATTATATAAAGGCTTATTTTTCAACTATATCAGTTAATGTATAATTGATTTTTTCAGAATTATATATTTCTTTTCTCTTATCACCGTGGCGGATACCATATTTTAATTGATCACAAATATCAATAATAATTAACTTATCTTTACTTTCATGCAATCTTAATCCACGACCTATAGATTGAATAGTTCTAATAAAACTCTTACCACCTGAGGCAAACATAATCATATGTATATTTTTAATATTAATACCTGTACTAAAAATAGAACTCATAGCAATACATACCACATTACTATTTGTTTCCATTATCTTTTTAATCTCATCTCTCGTTTCAACCTCAACTTCACCTTTTACAAAAAAGACCTGCTTACCATCACATTCAGAAAGTTTATCATACAAAGCATCACCATGAGCCAGATGGTTGACCAAAATAAGAGAATTATTATTAAATTTATTACAAATATTTTGAATAACACTATTTCTAAAGTTATTAGTATAAATAAAATCTAATTCAGCTTTAAAATTATTACCACCGGAAATATATAGAGGTTTATCATTATATTTGACATTAATAACTTTAATATCTACATTGGTTAAATAACTCTCTAATCTAAGTTCATAGCTATCTTTATCATAAATCACTTTACCCAATTTACCTAAAATATTCCATTCATCAGGTTTATTATCAGGTAACGTACCGGTTAACCCAAATCTATTATTAGTACTAATTTGAGATACCATTTTACTTATTTTATTCGATTTTTTAATTGTATGACATTCATCCACCACTAATGTATCTACATACTTTATCCAATCATTATCTTCAAACTTACTTTGCAAAATACCCCTATTAGCAATAATACAATTAGCTGTTAAATCAGGTTTTATTTTACCAGTCCATCTAGTAAATTTAAACTTAACATCATACTCTTCAAAGTCTTTATATGTTTGATTCACAAGACCTAAATCAGGTACAATAATTAATATTTTAATTTTAGGATTATCTTCATATAAACTCATCAACAATGATGCAATTGTTAACGTCTTACCACCGCCAGTTCCTAATTTAATAATACCTCTCCCAAACTTTAATGCATTTTCAACTGATGATAGCTGATAATCTCTTAAAGGGTACTTAAGTAAGTTATATACTGAATGATATTTATAATTTTGCGGTTTTACAATATCTAATACATCTTCATCTATATCTATATTATGGGTAGGGAACTCTTGCTTAATATATGTCAATATATCGAAGAAAAGACCAGGTTCAAATAAACCTGTAGGGGTTATACAATAAATGCGAGGATTAGAATAAAACCTCGCTCTACCTCTCAATCTAAATCTTGCAGTATCATCATTAATACTAAAATGTTCTCTAATAGTATCTAACTCGTCAGTTATTAAGCGTATTTTTCCTTTTTCTAATTTAAATCTCATTATAATTGTTCCATCTTCATAATTTCAATAATATTCTTGATATCAAAACCAACAGCGCTAAATGTTTTTTCTGTCTTTTCAAGAAATTCAACTATTAATTCTTCGTTGCTTATTTTATTAGATATTTCTTTCATCTTTTCATGCTGATAACTTGCTTTTTCAGCAACTGGCACAGTCACCTTTACAGGGCTCTCTTCTATAATTTTTTGCACAACATCTCTTTTTATAGAGTCTCGCTGTTGCCTCAAACTTAGAAGATTTTTCTTATGTCTTATTAGTTTTGATACCCAATAATGCTTCCTTGCCGGTGTTTTCATCGATGAATCTTTTAGATTAAATTCATTAATTTGTAGATCTTTTTCTATTTCATCAATATACTGGTCTAATATTTCCACATTTTTATTATAAATACTAATATGAAGAAAACAAGTTTGTTCGAAAAAAAGTTTAAAAAGAAGCTTGAAGAAGATGAAAATACAGTTGGTGGTGGTGCATTAGGACCAGCTGCAGCTATTGGTCATGGTGAGTTAACTGCTACGGATTGGTATGCACCTGGTGATTATAGAAGACCGAAAGCTTTGGGCGCAACTTATTCCAGAAAAGGGGTTGTATCTACTAAACGTAGAAAAAAGAAGAAAAAGAAGTAAATAATTCCAATGGATACAGGTCATTGGAAAGTATACCAAGCAGTACCGGAAGATGCTTTTGGGTTTATATATGAAATCGTTAATATTATTAACGGTAAAAAATATATTGGTA
>Ga0228645_1000174_pt1 | contig 11481 bp, 10 predicted proteins | sample 57DmetaG_FD_190072 | JGI IMG/M metagenome (GOLD analysis project Ga0228645, IMG submission 190072) | Seawater microbial communities from Monterey Bay, California, United States - 57D | ecosystem: Environmental > Aquatic > Marine > Coastal | place: USA: California | collected 2016-11-06 | reverse complement strand
TTTATATAAGTTTAGAGGAGCCGTAAATAGAATAGATAACTTTTTAAAACCTTTCCCGCCTGATGGAATTAATGCTTTGAATGTTATTTTTGAACTGTTGTAAGATAATGCACTTTTGGGAGCTGTAGTTTTGTGTAAAGGAGCTATATGAACTATCGAATTTGTTACACTAGCTAATTTATTTATTTCTTTTATGGTAGGTCCCCAACCTTTTATCTTTCCCGAAGAGTCAATGTAGTGTTCAGTATGTGATATTATTGCTATTTTCATAATTCTAAAACCTTTACATATTTTTTAATGATGTTTTTCCATGAAAATTTTGACGACCATAATTTTGCTTCATTACTATATAAAACGTAATTATTTAATATAATGTTAATTGATTTTTTAAATTCTACTGGATTATCATTCTGAATAAGAATACCTGATTTATAATCTAAAATAGCATCTTCTATTCCACAATTTTTTGCACCAATTGCCGGTATACCTAAATTATTAGCTTCCAAAATTGCAATACCAAACCCTTCTACATCACCAGAAATGGTATTTTGACTTAGCATTGTAAAAATATCACTATTAAGAAGTAAATCCTTTTTATGCTCCTCACTAACAGCTCCATGAAAAGTCATGTAAGAATCAACACCTAACTTTTTTGCAAAATCTAAGAATTCATTTTTTTTGTATGGTAGACCAACTATATGGTAATGAATTTCTGGATATGATTGTATCAAAGTTGGAAGGGCATTAATAACATTTCTTTGACCTTTTCTCTCAGTTACAGAACCAACCGTAATTAAACTTGGATAACCTCTTTTTTTATTTATTTTTTTCATCGGATTCTCCAATAATTGAAAACCGTTTGGAATGACAGTTATATTTGATAAATTTAAATAAGAGACTAAAGATTTTGTGTAGTTTGATACAGCAATAATATGGCCAAATTTTTTTAGAGATACATCTATAGATTTTCGTAATATTTTATTTCTAAAATTCACTTCTGATCCGTGAATTACAGCTATATATTTTTTACCTTTAAAAAACAGAGAGGAAAGTGCAACTATCCAAAGTGAGAATTTACCAGATGCAATTATTATTTCATTTCTATTCGTATGTTTAAAAATCTGAAATATTCGATTTATATACATTATGACACGAATAGATTTACTTTTAATTCTTATTATTTTAAATGATAGCTTATTGTCAAATAAAATTTCACTGTGTCTGTTTATCAATCTTTGGTCAGCAATTACACTAACTTTGTATTTGTAGCAAGTTAAGTTTTTAGCAACATTATATGCATGATTCCCAATACCTCCTGGTTCTGGTGGAAATTCAGAGGGGATAATTAAAACTTTTTTATTAATATCCATATTACTTAAAATAAGTATTATATTGATTAAAGTTTATTAAGTCATATACTTGATTATACTACCCTTTTTTATTTTTACACTTGCTAATCTCCAAGATTTAATAACTTGAAATAAAATAACTGGCCAAATAAGTAACATTAGTAAATAAGAAAAAAATATCAATTTTTTATTCCCTTTGTGCTTGTAATTTATTATTGATGGTGGTACTGTTTTTAAAAGACTGTAAATAGTCATTTTTATACCGTAATATTTTCTAAACTGATACAACACACTAGGTATAGGACGAGGAGAAAACCATTTTTTAGGTCGAAAACCATCCCAAGACCCCATTTGTCTTAATCCTCCAGTTCCTACCTTTAGGTGTACTCGTTGAGCATATGGATTGGATATATTCTTAAAACCAAATAAAAAGGCTCTTAAGCCATATTCACCATCTCCCATTCTCTGTTTCTCATATTGTCTATCAAACAAGCCAATAGCTTTAAAGACCTCTCTTTTAATCAAAACATTTCCAGTATCTAGTTGTTCTGAATATTTGAAAAAGGAATAATTATCAGGAACTCTTGCTCCAACAATAGATATAGATACCCCTGAAGAGATATCAGCGTTAAAAAAATCAAGACATTTAATATGATTTTTAATCCAGTCTGATTCAACCCGACTGTCATCATCAAACAATAATAAATAAGCAGCATCAGATAATTCAACAGCTCTATTACGTGCTAACCACAGTGCCTTTTCTTTTTGATGTATGAGTTTAATATCTAAGTTGAAATTATCATAAAATTTCTTTTGAAAAGGTTCAGACTGATCAACAATTATGACATCAAAATTTTGGTAGTCTTGGTTTTCTAAATCTTTTAAAACATCTTTTAAGTATTCATAACGATTTAAGGTGGGAATAACAATACTTACTTTGGGTTGTGTTTTTAATAACTTTGAATCCAAACAATTCCATTCTGAATATGTAAGAGTATTCTTTGTTATTAACGATCTTGAAACTTTAAATGATTTTATAAAACCATTAATTTCTTTAAAAGGATTATTAAATGTGATTAATCTGATAAAGAAGATGTAATAATACCAAAATGTACTAAAATATTTTTTCACAAAACGGTATTCATCAACAATAGGAAGCTCTTCCACAAATTCAATTCTTTTTACCCCTCCTATATATCCTTTTTCAATGGCTTGATAAGAAAGGTCATAAGTTCTAGCTCTTATTGAATCATACTCTTTATCTACCTTTAAATAACTTAAGATATCATCTGGTATTTCAGAAACTATAGGGTATATATATTTACCATTGCTATTCGACAATGTAAAATAACTAGTTGGTTGAAGATATTTAAGAAATGAGAAAAGAATAGTGATTTTATTTATAGTTTAATATTAGTTATCTCTAATTTAAGCAATATTTTATTAGTATTCTAATAAATAGGTCTAATCATTTCAACTATAAAGTACATTATTCAGTATAAAAATCAATAAATTCTTTTTGTTGTTTTTCTATATTGAATTCTATTATAACTCTTTCTATGGATTGTTTTCTAATTTTTTCTTTATTGCTTTCGGGTAAGTTGATTACTTCTACTATTTTATCAGCTAATAATTTGGGGCTATTTTTTGGAACAACCCAGCCTGTTTTATTGTTTAATACATTTTCTGACAATCCCTCTGCATTGGAAACAATAGGCAAAACTCCCATAGATTGGGCTTCTAAAACAGCATTACAGAAACCTTCTTGCAAACTATATTGTATATATATATCACTGTTCTTAAAATAATTTAAGGTCTCTTTGTGACTAATTTTCCCTATAAAAATAATATTATTTATTAAACCTAACTCATACACTAAATACTTCAACTTCTCTTCCTCTGGACCATCGCCAATAATTGTATACTCAAAATCTATTCCTCTATTTTTTAAATTTTTTAATGCTACAATAACACTTGTATAATCTTTTATCCAATGCAATCTACCAATTGTCATTAATTGTAATTGATTTTTTTTTGAAGCATCATTCAATGATTTCTTTTTAAAAAAAAAAGTGTCTATGGCAGGAGTTATTTTTTGATAAGGAACATTATTTTTTAAACCATTAGTATAGGCCAGATTTAATATATGATTAGATATGACATGAAGTTTATCTATGCTTTCCCACAATAAATCATAACATTTTGGGTTTTTAAGTGGATATATTCCTATGTCAAACCCTCTCAAACTTACCGCCATTTTAGCACCTATTGCTTTGGCTATATTTTCTCTTCCAATAGCCTGAGTAGCAAAACCAAAATGTAACCAATCTATGTTTTTAGTAGTTAAAATGTGGGCGTTTAAATATATTTTTTTAAATATTTCAATAAAGTTAGCTCCATCTTTTTTTTCAATTTTTACAAATTTTATAAGCCTATTTAATTTAAAAACTAGTTTTAACACTACTTTTAGTATAGAAAAAAGTAATTTGAAAGGATTTTTTTTTGATGAATATGGGGCTTTACAAACAGTACATAAATCAAATGCTGTATTTTGATGTGCAACAAATAATATCACTTCAAATCCATTTTTCTGTAAGCCTTTAATTTTTGAAGAAAAAAACGTTTCTGAATACGCTGGAGTATTTGATAAAACTATACCTATTTTCATTTTTTAAACTATTTTTTGGTATAATTTTTCATGATTATCTATACATGTATCAAAATTAAATAGACGCTCAACTTCATTCCTCATAGAATTTTCTAGTGTCTTTTTTTCCAGTTCATTCATCCGTTTAATTTTCATTAATTTATAAACAATTGCTTCAACATTTTTTTTAGGAAACATACAATTTCTAAAGCTTTGTAAAACCTCTGTAACCCCTTCTACTTCTGATCCTAAAACAATACAACCTGAAGCCATTGCTTCTATTGGTGCTACTGGCATTCCTTCCCATGAAGTTTTTGTTGGAATAACAAATACATCTGCCACTGCATGATATGGCTTTACATCTAGAACTTTGTCTATAAAATGAATGTTATCACTTTCATTGTCATGTATTAGTTTTTGACCATATTCATTTTTATTATTACCTACTATTAATAATTTAATACTTGGTTTATCAATTAAATTTACTGCAGCTATTAAATATTCAATTCCTTTTATAGGAACTAAATTTGCAACAGTTACAATTACAAAGTCGGTTTTTGAAAATTTCAACTTATTTACTGATCTCGTTTTCTTTTGAACAGGAAATTTTTTTAAATCAACCCCTAAATAAATCAAATGTGTTTTTTCTTTTATTTTACTAAAAAAAAGAGGGATCATATCTGAGTTTAACACAATAATTGCAGTACTCAAATAAGACCTAAGTTTCCATGATTTTGGACTTCCCCAGCTCATTGCTTTTTTAGTATACACATATTTAACACCTGCTATTCTAGCCGCAAGCGGTTCAGAAAAATCTGAACTCCAGTTCCATGAATGAACAATATCAAATTTATTAATCTTAAAAAATTTTACGATTCTAAACAACCTAAACAGGTAGGTGAAAATTGGAGACCTTACTTCTGTGGTATCAAAAATATGAATAGGTACATTTAATTTTTCAACTTCTTTAAAAAAACTACCTTTTTTATTTTTACAACAAATATGGGCTTCAAATTTATTAGAATCTATATTATTTACCAAATCGTAAACTACCTTACCACTTCCAGCTGTATTAAAATTAGGAATGGTAAATAAGATTTTTATTTTAGACATTCTTATGTGTTTTTATAAAATTTGATAATGTTAGCAACATACTTAACGAGTGTGAATAATATACTTGATCTGTTTTATAAAATAAATTACAATAATCTTGTATTAGACTCACATCTATAACTTTAGTAAATTCTTCAGAAAATAGATGGAATACTAATTTTTCTTTGTTTTCTTTTCCTAAAAACTGAAGTTCCCAATTTCGTTGTACAAATTGTTTTCCTATCGTATCATTAAAAACTCTTTTTGATTTATTTATAAATCTATAAGGAATATTATAAGGAGCTTTTGCATATTTATAATTTAATAAATTAAAAGGTCTTGCATCCTGCCAGACCACCTTCGCCATTTCGGTATTATTCTTTTTTATATATTCAATTTGTATTTGTCTATTTGCCAATAACTCCTCAGGTATTTCACAAATAAACTTGCACATCCTATCATCATAATAAGGTAAATGTATGGGCGCTACAGATTCAAAAACAGATAGATTTATAGATGTCCATCTAGGAGCCCAGTACATAGATTTAAATGCCCTTAACTTGGCATTGGAGTTAGTAATATCTATTTTACTAAGCAGTGAAATAAGCCTAGTGTCTAAATAATTTTCAAAATCGTCTTCTAAACCCCAATGATTCCAAAGAGATTTTGCCAACTCCAATCCTCCTTTTTTAACTACTTTTTTCTTAAGAATAGGCAACAACTCGTTATCTGATAAATGCTGTTCTAAATTATCTGAATCAAATAATACATCGCCCCAATGACCTAAAGAAAAACAATCTCCTAATTTAGAGACCTCATCTATAACAGCCATTTGTCTTGGGTGTGTAAACTCCGAATAACAATTATTAATAATTGCTAACTTATCTATTGTATGCCACAAATAGCCTTTAGGAATTATAAATTCACTAAAAGAAAACTCTCCAACTTTTGCTAGTTTTTTTGAGATTGAAGACTCTTTATACCCATTTTGAAAAGAATAACTATAAGAATTTACATTTGCGTTTAGCTTAAATAAAGCAACAACTTGTGTTCTACTATCTAATCCACCTGAAAGAGGAAGAATTATTTTTTTTGATTCAGTTTGTTCCTTAACAATAGATTCAAATAATGTTGTAAACTCAGTTACAACATCTTCTAAGGTAATATTTTTAGGTGTATAATGCCAATTAAACCATTTTTCAGACTTTACTAAATAACCATTTTCATCAATTGTATTTAGTGTTGCTGGCCTTAGCACTTTAGTATCTAACCAATAAGTATCATCATCTAAAAAAAAACCTAACGCAGTGTAAACACATATGGCTTTAAAATCTAATTTATGAGGTTGACTTTTTACTTTTACAAAAGTCTGTTTGCTAGGTATAATAGCAGTTTTAATTATTTTCATAAACAGTTCTATATAGTTGTCTCATACCAGTAACCATTTGTTTTGATCCATGCTGTTGTTCGACTTTTTTTCGAGCATTAAAACAAATTAATTTTAAGTCTTCCATTTTCATCATCACAATATTCTCTATTTGAGTACCAATTGCTTTTGGGTTACTTACAGGCACTAAAAAACCTGTTTTATTATGAGTAATTAACTCACTCATACCACCACAGTCTGAGGATAGTACAGGAGTGCCAAGAGCCATTGCTTCAATACAAACATTTGCAATACCTTCTTCTATAGAAGGTAATAAAAACAAATCACTTTCCTGAATTAAATCAAAAACTTTATTTTGCGATAATTTTGTCATAAAAGTTACATGCAACTCCAATCCTAATTCTTTTCTCAAAAAAAGAAGTTCCTCATCAATACCAACTCCAACAATTATATAATGAAAATTTATATTTTTGTGTTTTAATAATTCTAGTGCTCTTAATGCGTCTGAGTATCCTTTCTTCCAATGGTTTCTTCCTACAGAACATATTTTTAAACAATTATTAGCAATAAGATTATTAGTGTTTTTAAAATCTAATTTTTTAAAATCAAGTCCAGAATACACCACATGATCAACTTTATTCGTTGATGTATATATATTATTCGAAACTTTTTTAATAGCACATGATACAGAGTGAAATCCGTTAATTTTAGGATACCATTTTCTTAAATACAGCATGTTTTCAGCATTTACAAAAGGACGAACATTTACATGGTAGCCACGCTGGCTTAATATAAACTTATACTCAGTATTTTGTATGTATTGTTCAAATAAAGAAATATTAGAAAGCCATTGTAAATGTATGATATCAGGGTTGATTTGCTTTAAAGAAATATCAAGATTCTGTTGTTGTAGTTTTTTCCGGTTTCTTTTAATTAAAGATATAAGTGTAGCATGTATAGTATTTATTCTTTTTGTTTGAATCGCATATTTTAAGGATACCAAAACTAATCGAAAATAATTTTGGTTAGAACCCAATGGTATGTATTGTACTTTAGGTATTTTATAAATTAATTGTTCATTAAACCCCATTATATAAATATCATACTCATTAACCAAACCTGTTACAAGTCTATTTATAAAAGTGGTTATAGAAAAAGAACCGTCAAAAATTACTATTTTAAGTTTATTTGACATTAATTAATATTTAAAGCTTAAACTTATTTAACTTACCTGCCATTATTAACAACACTATTAGATTCTTCATTATTATCTCCTTTATAAATAAATATTAAATTATGATAAAAATGAATAGAAACTATATTCTTGTCGTAATAATTTTCTTGAAACGCTGGGTTTATAATTTCCTTATGATTTAAACCATCAGTTAAACTTTTAAAGAAATTCATCATCGTATTCGGATTATTTAAATTCATACTATCACCTCCATATGATTTCCAATATGAAGTTTGAGTATCTTCAATTACATATATGCCACCTTTTTTTAATTTAGGGAATAATAATTTAAACGTTTGAATTACATGCTCATTTATATGACTTCCATCATCAATAATTAAATCTAAATCTCCTGTTTCTTTTAATACACTATTCAAAAAAAAGTCATCAACTTGGCTTCCTTTAAAAATTTTAATTTTTCTTTCTTGAATAGGTGATTTATCATAAATATCTATAGAAAAAATATTCCCAAAAGGAAAATACTTCTTCCACATTCTTAATGAATTTCCTCCAGAAAATGGATTTTTATAACCTCCTACACCAATTTCTAATAGATTTATTTTTTTGTATTTAAACTTTTTAAAATGTAACTGGTAATGTTGGGTATAAAAATGACCTCCTATTTTATCTGTTTTATATATTTTACCTAATTTATTTAAATTCTTACCATTTCCTAAAGCTTTAAAGTCATTAATAAAGTTTCTTATTAATCGTTTTGATTTTTTTGATAATTTATTTTTAATCATATCAAATTATTTATTTAAAAAAAAATTTATTCTTTTATTAAAACTAGCGTAATATCTTTTTTCCGTAGGACAAGCTATTACATACTTCAAAAAATAAATTATATAACTAAATCTTGATTTTGCATTCATTTCCATTACATTCTGAGTTCGCATAGCATACTTATAATCTTTTACAGTAATTATTGTTGGGTATTCGTATTTAAAAGACCTAATCAACTCTCTAGACGCTGAAAATTTCTTGGCTATATTAGACGTAACAGATGTTCTATCAGTTCTTCTATCTAACTTAACCAATGACTGATGAATGCCATGTATATCTGAAACCAATGAAAATCTTAAAACATAACACCAATCAACAGGGATACTTGGGTAATGTTTCGAAAAATATAACCCGTTTGATAAATGAGTGTCTTTACGAATCATCATACAACTATTAACAACCTTTATTTGATTGCGATAATTTGATAAAAATAATTCTTTCCCTTTTGGATATTGTCCTCCATTAACTAATAAACCAGGAAATTTCATCGTAATTTTATTTCCATCCCAAAAATCTGCAATACCAGAAACAATACCAACATTACTTTTCGTATCTAATATTTCAACCTGTAAAGACAAACGATCTTTGTAGTAATAATCATCTTGTTCAGCAACAGCCACATATTCTCCTTTGGTATATCCAAATAACCTATTCATTGTTGATCCAAGACCAAGGTTAACTTTGTTTTTTATGATACGTAAGTTCTTAATTTTTGTTTGATAACTTTCTAAAATATTTTCTGAATTATCATTAGTCCCGTCAATACAAGCTATCACTTCAAAATCTTGAAATGTTTGATTCACTATGCTATCTAGTGTTCTTGCTAATGTTTTTTCTCCATTATATATGGGAAGTATAACTGATACTTTTGGCTTTGTCATCTATATTTGATATTTATTATTTAGTGCTAAAAAGGCAATATTAAGTAATTGCAATGCACCTTAATTTACAAATATTTTTATAAAAACTTGATATTTTATAGATAAATCAAAAATGACTCAAATCTTGAAATTTACATACTGAATTAATTTGTAACTTACCCGCAAGTAAACTTAAAATTAAAAGTAATACTAACAACCCAGATATGATTATTTTCTTGTGGACATTATTCTTTTACTATGGTTGAAATAAAATTGAATCCATAAAAACAATATTAGAACCCGAATAAAACAATTCATCCTTTTGTTTACAATTTATAAAACAATAATGAAACTTTATAAACTTACTTTTTATAATAGGAATTACATTCAGAACTAACCAATAGTTTTTAATGTAATGATTTCTTCATGCTAAAATAAACTGAAATATTGAAATATATTCAATTCTATATCTACTAAAGTTTAATAAAATCTAATACTGAATATACTACCTAACTTATTTTTGAACCTAAGTAAATATTTCTTTAAATTCTTCTCTAGTAGCATGTAATAAAGAATAAAACGAATCAGTTCTAACAAATACAGATTTTAAAAAAATCCTATTATATTTATCTATAAAAAACATATATAAATCTAAAAAAATCTTTGATTAAATACTGTTTTTGTTTCCTAGGGAAAATCACTTTATCAAATTAAGACAATACAATTATCATGAAAATGTAGAACATTTGGTTGAATTTTATCAATTTCTATTTTAGATTAAAATCTTATATAGCTTTCTTTTTTGTCTAATAATAATTTCAACAAATGAAATCGGTTCAAAAGATTTATTTTTTTTAAAATATTATCGTTGAAGTAAATTTGACAATTGACTGATTAAAACCTAAGCGCCGAAGTAATAATTTCTTGTAACTTTAAGCTTAATTCAATTATATCGAATGACATAAATATAATGTTTTAGCACCAATTTAATTACCTGTAGATGTATAAAGGTGTTGGCTTTAAATGAAATATTGGAAATTATATTATTCATTTATTACTTGATTTTAATAAACTTGAAATATTAAAATTCAACATTTCTTTATTTATTTTCCATAAACAGAATATGCTATAATCATTAATTTAAAGTATTATAAATTTCATTTGATTTTTTTTGAATCTCCTTAGAAACAGAATGAAAACCATCTAATTTGCTAAAAACCTCATTTAAAAACATTTTATTGTCTTGATTAATAAAAGGACGAACATTGATATGAAATCCCCTTTGACTTAAAATAGTTTTTGTATACTTAGGAAGTTTTAAATTTTCTAGGTAAGACAGAACACTAACCCATTGAAAATGTAATATATCGGGTTGTATTGAATCTATAGCAATTTGAATGTCTTATTGCGTATAGCATTCTTTCTTCTGTAAAAAAAAAGCTGCAAAAACAATTTACATTGCATTACGATATTAAAACCTCGAAGCTGTATACTGCGTATTATAAATGTTATTATAGAAGTATTAGATCCCAACCCAATATAGTGAACGCCTGCTATTTTAGTTTTGGTGTTTTCATTGAAACCCAAAACTAAAACTTCGTGTTCATCTGCTAATCCCTCTATCAATCTATTGATAAAAGTGGTCGTTTTAAATGAGCCATCAAATATGATAATTTTCATGTTATGAAATTAATTTATGTGTATACGCCCATTTTTGCCAAGCATAAATATGCCAAACCCCCCATTCGTTGTCATGCTTTCTCTCTAAAAAGTCTTTAACGTATTTTTTTACAGATTTAATATCTAAAATATCATCTCCAAAAAACTTTTTATCAAAAATATATTCAATTAATTCTTCCTTTAATTCATTTCTAAGCCAACTCTTCATAGGTACTGTAAAACCTTTTTTCTTTTTAAAAATGATAGATTTAGGAAGAAATAATGCTAAGGTATTTTTTAATATATTTTTTAATTCATAATTTTCATTAATAAATTTTGGTGCTGATGAAAAACCGTGCTTAATAATTTTTTTTGATAAAAAAGGAACTCTAACTTCAAGAGAATTGACCATACTAGCCCTGTCCACTTTTATTAAAATTCTTTGCATATGAGTGTTGTAAAAATCG
>Ga0228645_1000172_pt1 | contig 11517 bp, 16 predicted proteins | sample 57DmetaG_FD_190072 | JGI IMG/M metagenome (GOLD analysis project Ga0228645, IMG submission 190072) | Seawater microbial communities from Monterey Bay, California, United States - 57D | ecosystem: Environmental > Aquatic > Marine > Coastal | place: USA: California | collected 2016-11-06 | reverse complement strand
CAATCTAAAATAAGAAAAGGTGGAGCTGGAAAAGCATTCTATACTAATACTCGTGTGGAAAAGGATAAAAAAAAAGAACAGTCTAAGAAGCAAGCACGCGGTAAAGTAAGTAGCGAAGATGCAGAAGACCGCTGTAAGAGAAAAGCTGATAGCGTATATGGTAAAAAAACTTCTGCATATAAATCAGGCGCTATAGTAAGATGTCGTAAAGGTAAAATCTGGAAAAAGAAATGAAGTTTGACGATTTAGTCGATGCTTATCTCACAGAAGCTAGCGATAGTTTACATAAGTGGTTTAAACGCGGAGGTACTGACCCTAAAACTGGTAAAAAATTTAGTGGTTGGATAAATTGTAAGACTGGAGGACCTTGCGGCAGAAAGTCTAAAAAATCAGGAGGTAGTTACCCTGCATGTAGACCCACTAAAGCTGCTTGTGAAAAAATAAAAGGTAAGATGTATAAGAAGAAGAGCTCTAAGAGAGTAAGCTGGAAGAAAAGGAAAAAATAATAAATAATAGTATGGCAGATGATGGATTTATACCTATTTCAGGACCTGTAAGAGCTAGCGACGTTAACCGAGCTAGAGGTGTTAATAGCTGCGAAACCTGTACTTCAACATCTGTATTTGGAATAAGCTCTGCTGCTACTTTCTTTAGTACAAAAGCTTCAATGCCTGAATTATCATCAACACCAGGCGTTTTAAATTTTTCCGATTTTAGAGAAGCTTCTGTGACAACAGGATGCATTGTAACTGTCTCAGAAACATATTCACAATATAGTACTAATAATAACGGTTGTGTGAGAGCTTATTTAGATTGTAATACAATAGTAACTGATTCAAATGATGAAAAAACTTATTCATTTTGCATACAAGGTGGTGGGTTTGTAGAAAAAATCGAAGATATAAACAGTCCCAACGCTAATTGTAGATGTTATTGCAGAACTGGTATTAACGGTGGATCAACCTGCCACGTTAAAATGAGAGATGGTTTAAATGATGATACAACAGTAATTAGTTATAGTGTATATGTTGGTTATAATGATGCAAGTAGAACATACAATTGCATACAAAGATCTAATAGTATATAATATAAATATGAGAATTTTTAATAGTAATTTTGATAAAGTAAATGGAATTGCAAGTAAGTATATAATTGCAGTTGAATATAAATTAAATGGTATACCAACATTCAAATATGCAACTTTGTGCGATGGTTTAATTAATAATTCAGATAGACCTGAGTTGAGTAAAAATGCAGAGTATTATACCTTTTATGATTTGATTGAAAAGGAGTGGTTTAAATTTAATAGAAAAGATCAACTTTCATTTCATTATTACGGGGTGGATATTGCAAATGTCGAAACCCCTAATCAATTGTTTTTGATTGAAGATAAAAAACTCATTAAAAAAATAAATGATGATACCAAAAAAGAAATTAAAGAAAAAGAAACATTAAGAAAAAAGTTTATATCTGAAGTTAACAATCATAATAAGAAGTATGATAAAGTTTTACTTGAAACATATTATCAATTATTTTTAACAGAGACATTGAGCTTAGGTGAAGCTCTATTTTCAACAATCTTCAATATTACCATTGACGATTACCAAAATGAAAGTATTAAAGATATCAATGTATTTAAAAATATATTTAAAAATATAGTAAAAGCAAAAGAGAAAAAATCTTTAAGCGATATAAACAAAGAAGCTAAACTTGTACCTGATAACGAGATGGAAGAAATTAAGAGTATTAAAAATATGATTACTAATTCTGTTAAGGAGAGTTTTGAAAATATTGAAGAAATAAACAACCCTGTTTCTATCCTAGAACAATACCCGATCATATTACAGCCATCTCCAGATTTCATTGAGGATGATAATGGTATATGTGCATATAATAGTTGTAAAGATAAAATTAACGAACTTTTAAAAGCGTGATATATGCTGATAAATATCTTAAAGAATATTACGATACATTTACATATACAGACAAAGTTTTTAATTTTTTAAAAGATTACGGTTGCCATCAATATGTAGATGATTATTATAAAGAACTGCAAAAAAACTTCACTTTTTGCAGTGATAATAAAAAAGATCTTAAAATGATCTGTGATTATTACTATCGTAAGTATACATACAACTTTAAACGTTATTCTAAAGATCAAATAATAGAATCTATACTTAAAGTAAATAAAAAGCAATATTTAAAATTAAAACAAAACAATTTTGATATAACTACTATCTTCTTTCACAGTACTAAATTTAATAAAGGTAAATATAGTTTCGAGAAAATTGACTACAAAATTAATAAAAATAAACCTACTTATAAACGAAAGTTTATTCTTTTTTATAAAAGCGGTACAGAAATAAAAGACTGGAATGAAGAAAAAAAATTTGGTGTAGATACATTGCAATATTGCTTTATGTACGAAATTTTAAAAAGGTTAATCAAAGATAGTTATCTTAAAAACTTTAATGATATTGAAATAGTACCTACATACCATGGAAGTTATCCTAGTTTTTTAAAAAAATATTTAAACTATAATGTAAATCACTATAATAAGCAAGATTTTATAGATAATATATGTTTATATTCAAATTCATTTATACCATATGGTACTACTTATGAAGCATCAGACGCATATACTATTAATATATTCGGTTCAATTATTTCAGAACAAAAACTGTTATTAAATGAAATAGATAAAAATTGTTTTATAAATTTACCATTCTATTATACTAAAGGTAAAATAATTGATGGTATAAAAAATATAGACGGAGGTTATAATAATGATTGTGGTGAATTAATTAGCGAAGAAGGTTTCAAAGGTCATAATTATTATAGTTTTTTGGATAAAAAATCGAAAAATAAAACTATAGATTCACTCTTTAAAACTTTTATTGAAACATTAATAAGTTTAGATAAAAAAATGTAATTATACTTTAAAGTCTGTTTTAAACGAACAATAATTTACCATTATAACTTTTCGCATTTCCTTAACATTAGCATACTCTAACCCATGCCACGTATCTTCACCGGGTAAAAAATAGAAACCAGTATTATCTATATATGGTACTGTTTTTATATGATTATGGTCATTATCATAGAGTGACGTACCAATAGTTTTATCTTCATCGGTATCATTTAAGTAAATCAATAGAGATATTTTCTTTTCCTTTATATCTGTATGTGGTTCTAAAAAAGAACCTTTCTTATCCCTTACCAATTCAACTCTTAGATATAAACCTTTTAAAGATATTTTATGCTTATTTTCGAAGAAGTTTATAACATCTTCATCGAGAAAATAGTTAATAATTCTTTTTAATATAATATTATTTTTAATGTTTTCAGTTGTAAGATAAAACCTATTTATGTTAGATACCCTCTTACCTTTTAAAATAGATGAATTATCATTTAGTTCTAATTTTTGTAATTCATTAAGCTCATAACTATCAAAAAAATTGTCAAAAGTATAATGATTAAAAGGATCATTACCATCTTTTACGTTTTGTAGCTTCATACAATATATTATATGATATGATCATGATATATCTACCTTGTTATATATATTAAGACATTTAAATAATATTGTGATATCTAGTAACATAAATGATACTGTTAAGATGAGATACGATCAAACAGATATCAATGAAGAAAAAACTCCTATGGATGCTTTACAAAGTATCACTATAAATCCAACCGAATTATGTAATAGAACTTGTCATTTTTGCCCGAGGAGTGATTCAAAGATGTACCCTAATAGAAATTTGCATATATCTGAAGAGACTGTAAAAAGAATAAGTAGTGAGCTCAAAACTAATAATTATTCTAATAGAGTAGGCTGGTCAGGTAACGGTGAACCTCTTTTAACTGATAAGATTTTCGATTTAATAAAAATAGTAAGTGAAGAAAATACCCAGTTAAAGGTGCATGAAATTATTACTAACGGTGATAAGTTAGATTATGAAATTATACAGAAATTATATGATTCTGGGATAAATCACATTATAGTTAGTTTATATGACGGTGATGAACAACTTAATAAATTTATAAATTATTTTAAGAATATTGAATCAAGTAAGTATACTTTAAGAAAAAGTTATTATACTGCTGAAAATAATAGCTTTACAAATAGAGGTGGTTCTATCAATTATAATATAAATTTACTCGAATCACATAAGAACAATAAATGCTATATACCGTTTTATAAATTATTTTTAGACTATAACGGTGACGTATTAATATGTTGCGAAGATTGGTTGAGATTATCAAAAAATAAACTTAATATAAATAAAAATAGTTTAAAAGAGATTTGGAATTCTTCTTTTTTAAATAACTATAGAAAAAAATTAGCTAACGGTGATAGAAGTCTCACTGTATGTAATAAATGCAATATTAATGGTAAATTGATAGGTAAAGAATTTTTAGAATACTATGACTAAAAAAATAACAATCTTTATAGGGTTAGATGAACCTAATAAAATTTCATACGAAAAGTGTGTTAAAAGTATACAGGATAGAAATAAAAAATATGATATACAATTATATCCTATTAATTATAATACTGTTAAAGAATATTCCCGGAAAAAAGATCCATACGAGTCAACACAATTTGCATTTGCTCGCTTTTTTGCACCATATCTATGTAACTTCGAAGGTATGAGTATTTTTTGTGATGGTGATTTTTTATTTCTGGAATCGATCGATAAATTAATTGATCTATATGACAATAAATATGCAGTCATGTGCTGTAAGCATGATTATAAGCCTAATAATCATATTAAAATGGATGGTAAAAAGCAGACGTCATGGCCTCGTAAAAACTGGAGTAGTTTAATGATTTTTAATAACGAGCATCCAAAAAATAAAACTTTAAACCCACTTACTATTAATAATCAATCTGGCGCTTTCTTGCATAGATTTAAATGGTTAGAAGATGAAGAAATAGGTTCACTACCATTACAATGGAACTGGTTAGTAGGTTGGTATAAAGAACCAAATGATGGTAGACCTTTAGCATTACATTATACAGAAGGCGGACCATGGTTAAATAATTATAAAGACTGTGAATATAGTGATTTGTGGTTAAATTTATGAAAATTGAACTTGAAAAAAATGTACTAAGTGAAGAATGTAGATCCAAAATATATGATTGGATACATACTAACGAATATTTGGACGATGAAACTGTAATGAGAAGCTTTTCAGTTACTTTTAAAAAAGATGAAGTACCTGATTTTTTAAATTATTTTATTAGAGACAACTTTAACGTTTATAATTTTATCGGCTTCTTTGCAGGTGAGACCGGTTACATCGAACCGCATGTAGATACAGATTTATTTGATAGGGTTAAAGGAATGGATAAAAATTTTCTGATATTTTTACCAGAGACCCAAGTTTATTATGTTGATGTTGACCCGGAAATGATTGGTGGTGAAATTATTATTGATGGTGAATCTATTAAACCATTAACAAATAGCACTGTCACTATGCCACCAAATAAGATACATAGTGTAAATGAAGTTAAAAAATGTAAAAAAGTAAGAACCACGCTAGTATGTGAACGGTATAAAATTTTTAAGACATACGAAGATAAATTAGAAACGCCGTGGTATAGGCAAGGTTAAGTTATATAATTAATAGATGAAAAATGTAGCTATTATCGGTGGTAACGGTTTCATTGGCACCAATACTGCTATTGAGTTAGCTGACCATGGCTATAGTGTCGTTATCATCGATAAAAAGAGATGTACAAAAAAAGATCGAAGAATTGAATACATCCAAACAGATGCCTTAGATTATAAAAGTCTTGTTGATTCTCTTTCATATAAAAAGTTTGACGCGGTGTATATGTTCGCTGCAATATCTGATAGTAAAGAAAATCATACTGATATAAAATATGCTGTTAATACTAATGTAATTACTCTAACTAATACATTAGATGCAATGTATGAATTAAAAATACCAAGAATTATTTTTTCATCAACTGTATGGGTTTATAGCGTATGTAATGTGACAGAAGTTAGCGAAGATGACAACTTATCAATATCAAATAGTGATCATATTTACACAACATGTAAATTAACATGCGAAGCAATTATAAGAAACTATCAAAAAGTTAAAGGTATCGATTTTACAATATTAAGATATGGTATAGCGTATGGACCTGGTTGTCACCCTGATACAGTTATGTTAAAATTTATTAATAATGCAATTAATAATAAGCAGTTAGTAGTCACTGGCGACGGTAATATATATAGAAATTTCTTATATGTTACTGATCATGCTCGAGGTAATAGGTTAGCATTATCAGATAAAGCTAAAAATCAAATTATTAATTTAGAAGGTCCTCAAGCAATTAGTATAAAGAATGTAGCTGAGAGAGTAGAAGAACTTCACGGAGGTAAAGTAGAAATTATATATACAGACGAGAGGTTAGGTGATTACAAAGGTAAGATAGTAGATAATTCAAAAGCTAAAAAATTACTAAAGTGGGAACCTAAAGTAAACTTTTTAGAAGGTAGTAAAAAACTTTATAATTATACTTTATCACTTTATATGAAATAAAACTACCTAACTCTTGATCTTCTTATCTGGATAGCTATAATAAGAGTTATGAGTACTCTTATTATAGCCCCGCACGCTGATGATGAAATTTTAGGATGCGGAGGTACTATTAATAAATTAAAGCGATTAGGTAAAGATATACATTTAATTATTTGTTCACAACGTAAACAGGATTTGATCGAGTATGAAGAGGTCTGGTCACAATTCACCAGTTATAATCTACTACCGTTTAGTGATGAAAAAATTAATAGTTATTATTTGTTGAAACAAATCGAACCAATATATAATCAATTGAAACCAGAAACGATATTTATACCTAATAAAGATGATTTTAATTTAGACCATAAAGAAGTTTATAAAGCATGTGAAGTTGTTTTACGGAGATATCAAGAACATCAACCTAAAAGAGTTTTAATGTATGAGACTCCTTCATCAACGACTCAATCTTTTAATAATAATTTTAAATGTAATTATTATGAAGAAATAGATGAAATAGATTTAAAATATAAAGTTAATACCTTTAAAAAATATAAAAATGAACTACGAGAATATCCTAACCCTCGTAGTGCTGAAGGTATCACGACTTATGCTAAGTTTAGAGGTATGGAATGCAATACAATATATGCTGAAGGTTTTAATTTAATATATCAAAAATCATGAATACGGTTTGGGAGAATGTAGATAAATTTGAAGAATTAATAGCTGAATATGCAGGTAGTAAATATGCTGTTGCTGTTGATAGTTGTACCAATGCTCTATTTTTATCATTAAAATATTGTAAAGATTTTTTAGGTTATGAAAGTAATTCTATAGATATACCTAAAAAAACATATATTTCCGTACCTATGCAAACAATTCATGCTGGGTTTAAAGTAAATTTTAAAGATATTAAATGGTCAGGTTCGTATCAACTGAACCCATTACCTATAATTGATTCAGCTCAACGTTTTACAAAAGATATGTATATAAAAAATACCTTTTATTGCTTATCATTCAATTTTAAAAAGATACTTTCAACAGGTAAAGGTGGTATGATTTTAACTGATAGTAAAGAAGCTTATAACTGGTTTAGAATGATGAGATATGATGGTAGACCTTCTATATTTTATAATGATATGCTTAAAATGCCTGTTGAGGGGTTAGGTTATCATATGTATATGTCTCCCGAACAAGCAGTTACAGGTATACAAAATTTTTACAACGTAAATGGTTATAACCCAGATTCATCGTGTAGTGAAGATTATGCTATTGATCTATCTAAATTAGAATGTTTTAATGAAAGTAATAGTATTAGGTAACGGAAACGCAGGTAGTTATATATTTAACTATCTATCCCAACACTTTGATTGCCGATCTTTTTGTAGAAAAGATTTTGATGCCACATCTACTGATTTTAATTTTTTGAAGAAATGTATATCAAAAGATGATATAGTTATTAATTGTATTGGTATTTTAAAACCGCGTATAAAAGAAATTGGAGTCGAAAACACATATTTAATTAACTCAGTTTTCCCAAATAAAGTATATGAAATATGCAATCAAAATGACGCACATTTTATACATATATGTTCCGATTGTGTATTTAAAGGTGATAAAGGTAACTATACTGAGGATGATTTAACAGATGCAACAGATATATATGCTTTATCTAAGAGTCTAGTCAAAAGAGGTATTATAATAAGAACATCTTTCATCGGTGCAAATAGTGGATTAATGAAATGGGTTTTATCAAATAAAAATAATACAATTAACGGTTATGATAACTGTCTTTGGAATGGTATAACAGCTCTAGAATTAGCTAAATTTATTATTCAAATTATTAACTATAAAGCGTTTAAAGAAAAAATAATACATATTTTTAGTGATCGAATTTACAGTAAATATGATTTATGTAAATTGATTAATGATGTGTATAATTTAAATATAAAAATAAATAAAATATCAGCTAAAAATATCGAAGGAACGCAAATTAATGGCACACTTGATAGATCGTTAAAATCTAATACCCATTATTTTAACTATATACAGAAATTCGAAAAACAGTTGGTCGAAATGAAAAAATTTGACGATGAAAGAAGTTAATAGTCATAATGAATGGGATGAACTTGAAGAAGTAATAGTTGGTGACGGGTTTCCAACTGATTTACCTTTACTTGATTATTCTTTTAAGTTATTTTTTCATGAAAATCTATATAAAACAAAAGCTTATGAATTTGGTAAGCAGAGTATTAGTAAGAGGCATTGCGAAGAGCATTCAGAAGATATAGAGAAATTTGCAGCATTATTGCAATCGTTAGGTGTAAATGTTAAACGACCTAAAAAGACAAAAAATATTGAAAAGGTAAAAACACCTGTTTTTGAAAGTACTATACACCCGGCTTTAAATGTTAGAGACATGGCAATGGTTGTAGGAGATACTATTATAGAATCGCCACCTACATGCCGTTTTAGATACTTCGAAAATAATTTATTACATCATTTATTTTTAGATTATTTTAAAAATGGTTGTAAATGGGTTCACTCTCCTAAACCTCTTATGACGGATAACAGTTTTGATTTATCCTGGATAAATGAAAGTAATGGAAAGCAGTATTATATTGATTCAAAACAAAAAGAAAATTATTTTGATTGCGGATATGAAATAATGTTTGATGCTGCTAATTGCATGAGACTTGGTAGCCATATTCTAATGAATGTTGTTAATGAAAATCAAAGATTAGGTGCTATATGGCTTCAAAATACATTAGGTGAAAAATATAAAGTACTAACAGCTCCTCTTGCAGATTCACACATCGATTCTTCATTCTTACCATTGAAACCGGGTGTTGCAATTATAACTAAAGAGTTTATTAAAGACAGGTTACCTAAGGAGTTACAATCATGGGATTTAATACATATACCTATGAGAGAACGTAGTGAACAAGAAATCAATAACCAAGGTATAAAACTAGCTTCACCTAGAATAGAGTTAAATGTTTTTAGTATATCGAAGGAATTGATAATTTGTCACCCGCAATATGAGAAAGAATTGAATAAAGTACTTAAAAAATATAATATTGAAGCTATAGGCACACCTTTCAGACATTGTGAAATTTTTGGAGGTGCACATCACTGCACTACACTGGATATAAGGAGAAAGAGTAAATATGAAAACTATTTCGAATAACGCAATAACATGTTCCACGGATTATAATTATGTTAAATTTTTATATCCCTTTTTAGACTCGTTACAAAATGTTAATACAAATTTAGACATTTTTGTTAGACTGGTAGATTTTACTGATACACAAATAGATGAAGTTAAACAAAAATATAATAATATACAACTTATTATTGATAACCCTGGTCTAAGTGTTGAAAGAACACTTTTTAAGACAAAAGATAAAAAACAATTCAAGCATATATACAATATTAAAACGCCGCTTGATCTTAAAAAGGTTTTATATAGCCCGAGAAGTTTTTACACATGTCATTCAAGATTTCTATCGATTGATGAATTACTCGAAAAAAATTATAATGTATTATCTTTAGATGTTGACACACTTGTTTTGAGAAATTTTGATGATATTTTTGATAACTTACAACATGATTTATATTCTGTGATAAATCCGAACGATAATGATAATTTTTGTAATGAAGGTTTTTTACTTTTCAATAATAATGATGTTACAAAAAATTTAATTAAAAAAATTAATAATTATATTTTTAACGAAGGTAATTATGTAGAATGGAATGCAGATCATTACGCTTTACATAAATTTTACGATGAAAAAAATATATCACTAAAATTGTTAGATAGCAAATATAAAGATAAAACTCATAACGTTGATTCGGTAATGTGGTCTGGTGATGGTGCTAAAAAATATAGAGAAACATTTTCTAATAAAATATGTCACGATTAATAAAAAAAATACATCAAATATGGGATAAAGAAGAATACCCTACAAAGTATATAAAACATCGTTCATCATTATTAGATATACATAATGATTGGGAGTATAAATTGTGGGATATAAATGAATGTAGAGATTTAATAAAATCAAATTACAATTATTTTTTAAACACTTTTGACAATTTTAAACATAAAATTGAAAAGATAGACGCAGCAAGATTTTTTATATTAGATCATGAAGGCGGTTTTTATGCAGATATAGATATATTCTTCTATAAAAATGTTGAAGATTTGTTCACCGATAAAAAAGCTGTAATGTTTAATGAAAATACAAACTGTTATATATGTAACAGTATTATGTACAATAATGATTCTTTATTCTTTAAAAAGATATGTAAACAAATAAAATATTTTCAATTACTATTTTTAGATAAAAATAAAAATGATGTTATCAATGTTTTAAATTTAAATGGTCAAAATTTTATAACCAATTTTTTTAAACTGAACTGCTACGATTGCACTTTATTAGAAAGTAAATATTTTGAATTTTACAATAAAATTGATGATTATAAGAATGAAGATTTTATTTATGGTATACATGAGTATGCAAATTCATGGTTTGAAAAAGATATAGTAACGGTATAAATAGATTATTATGGAAGAAGATAATATTACATTACTAACTGATCAATACAATACTTTTCAAGAAGAGATTGAAAAGTTTAACGAAAAAGGTGTAGCAGCTGCTGGTACAAGAGCAAGAAAAGCTCTTCTAGAGATTGCTAAGCTTACAAAAGTTATTAGAAAAGAAATTCAAGATAAGAAGAATGCAGGTAAAGCATAAATAATAATGTGATTACCTTTAAAAAATTCTTTGAGTCTAATAAGCCACTCGGCTTAATCGAGACAATAACATTTAAAGAATTAGGTCCCATTGAAGCTAAGATTGATAGCGGCAATGGGGCTTATAATGTCTTACACGGTGTAAATTTACAATATGGTAGTGGTTTAGCAAATGATGATGGTCATGGTAGATCACATGTGACTTTTGATACTGTAAA
>Ga0228645_1000170_pt1 | contig 11526 bp, 10 predicted proteins | sample 57DmetaG_FD_190072 | JGI IMG/M metagenome (GOLD analysis project Ga0228645, IMG submission 190072) | Seawater microbial communities from Monterey Bay, California, United States - 57D | ecosystem: Environmental > Aquatic > Marine > Coastal | place: USA: California | collected 2016-11-06 | reverse complement strand
TAATCCAGCATCAATACATAAATCAGCATGCTCTTCAACTAAATCTCTACCATGTGTATTTTTACCACCTACAGAACAGTAATACATTCCTTGTGGAGCAGGATAACCACCTACAGGGAAACCTAAAGGTAATTGAGTTTTGGTATCCATAATAAAATACTCTTGCTCAAAGCCGAACCAGAAATCATTATCATCATCATCAATAGTAGCTCTTCCGTTAGAAACATGAGGAGTACCGTCAGCATTTAAAACCTCTGTCATTACTAAATATCCATTAATTCTTGCAGGATCTTTATAAATTGCAACTGGTTTTAATAAACAATCAGAATCGCCTCCTGAAGCTTGCTTTGTAGACGAACCATCAAAAGACTAATTACCTAATTCTTCAATTGTTCCTTGAAAGTTTTCATGCTCTTCTACTTTGGTTTTACTTCTCATATTTTGAGTTGGAAAATATCCATCTAACCAAATATATTCTAATTTAATTTTTGCCATAATAAATAAATGTTTTTTGATAATTCTACTACAAAAATCAAATATTTTCAGTTCATATCAAAAAAAAGAGGGGTAAAATATTTAAAATGTTTAAAAAATAATTTTATCCCTAATTTTGAAAGGGTATCTTTGTTTAAAATTAAATATAAGTAGAAAAAATTAGTAATATGTCAAGGATCAGATTTAACGCGTTACAAGAAACACTGCATAGAAACCCTATAAAAGTTGTTCAAAATGAAAAAAGATCAACACTTTTTGGTCAAAATGTCTTTAACAAACATGCTATGCAACAGTACCTTACACGTTCAGCTTATGAAAGTGTAATGAATGCTATAGAACACGGAACAAAAATAGATAGAAAGATTGCAGATCAAGTTGCTGTTAGTATGAAAGACTGGGCAATGTCTAAAGGCGCAACTCATTATACGCACTGGTTTCAACCACTTACGGGTGCAACTGCAGAAAAGCATGATGCTTTTTTTGAATCTATCAACGGTAGTTTAGCTATGGAAAAATTTGATGGAGAACAGTTGGTTCAGCAAGAACCAGACGCATCAAGCTTTCCTCACGGAGGGATCAGAAATACCTTTGAAGCGAGAGGATATACCGCTTGGGACCCTACTTCACCAGCGTTTATTTATGAAACAACTTTATGTATTCCTACCATTTTTGTCGCTTATACGGGTGAGGCTTTAGACAACAAAACACCCTTGTTAAGAGCGTTACAAGCTATAGATATCCACGCAACTGCAGTTTGTAAATATTTTGATAAAAATATTAATAAAGTAAGCGCTACGTTAGGATGGGAACAAGAGTTTTTTTTGATAGATGATGCATTGGCACTTTCCAGACCAGATCTTCAATTTACAGGGAGAACCCTATTAGGCCATATTCCTGCAAAAGGACAGCAATTAGATGATCATTATTTTGGAACAATTCCTGCAAGAGCAATGAGTTTTATGCAAGATCTAGAACAAGAGTGTATGTTGTTGGGGATTCCTGTTAAAACGAGACACAATGAAGTAGCACCAAATCAATTTGAAGTAGCCCCAATTTTTGAGGAAGCAAACTTAGCTGTAGATCATAATTCATTGCTAATGGATGTCATGCAGAAAGTTTCTCGTAGGCATAAATTTAAGGTCTTATTTCATGAAAAACCATTTGCAGGAGTTAATGGTTCCGGGAAACATAATAATTGGTCATTATCTTCAAATAATGGAACTAATTTGTTGAGCCCTGGTAAGACACCTATGAAAAACTTACAATTTCTTACTTTTTTTATAAATACTATAAAAGCTGTTTCTAGCTATGAAGAATTGTTAAGAGCTTCTATTGCTTCTGCAAGTAATGAATATAGGCTTGGATCTAATGAAGCTCCGCCTGCTATTATTTCTGTGTTTATTGGAAATCAGTTGTCTCGGGTCTTAGATGAATTAGAAAATGTTACTAAAGGTAAGCTTTCACCAAAAGAAAAAACGGATTTAAAGCTGAATATTATTGGTAAAATTCCTGAAATTTTATTAGACAATACAGACAGAAATAGAACTTCACCTTTTGCTTTTACAGGAAATAAATTTGAATTTAGAGCAGTTGGTTCTTGGGCAAATTGCGCAATACCAATGACTGTTTTAAATACCATTGTTGCCAAACAACTAAAGGAATTTAAAATTGAGGTGGATGCTTTAATTGATGAAAAAGGACTTAAAAAAGATGAAGCTGTTTTTAATATTTTAAGAGAATATATTAAAGACTCGAAAGCCATTCGTTTTAATGGAGATAGTTATGGAGAAGCATGGGAAAAGGAAGCAAAAAAACGAGGACTTAGCAATAATAAAACGACTCCAGAAGCTCTAAAGGTTAAAGTGACCAAAAAGGTGATTAATTTATTTGAGGAGATGGCGGTTATGAATAAAGTTGAGCTAGAGGCGAGGTATGAAATAGATTTAGAATTATATACGAAAAGAGTTCAAATAGAAAGTAGAGTTTTAGGCGATATTTCAAGAAATCATATCGTTCCTACAGCAATAATCTATCAAAATACATTGTTAGAAAACACCAAAAAACTTAAAGAAATTTTTGGTGCCGAGTATAAGAATATTGCAAAAGAGCAAATAGAGCTGATTATGATTATTTCTAATCATATCACAGAAATTAATAGTTTAGTGAATAAAATGGTCGACGAACGTAAGAAAGCAAACAAGCTTAGTGGTTTAAAATCTTCAGAATATTATTGTAAAAAAGTACAGCCATTTTTTGAACAAATACGATACCATTGTGATAAATTAGAAACCATGGTAGATGACAATTTATGGCCGCTCACCAAGTATCGGGAATTATTGTTCACAAAATAAGCATAAAAACATCCTCCTTTTCGGTAGGATTTTTTAGGTAAAAGATTAAATTTGCATCACACAACACAACCACATGAGTCAAGAAATTTCGAAAAGATACGCTCAAAGAGGCGTTTCTGCATCTAAAGAGGATGTGCATAATGCAATTAAGAATATCGACAAAGGATTATTCCCCAAAGCATTTTGTAAAATTGTTCCAGATTATTTAACAAATGATGATGACTATTGTTTAATAATGCATGCAGATGGAGCAGGAACAAAATCTTCTCTCGCGTATATGTACTGGAGAGAAACTGGAGATATTTCTGTTTGGAAAGGCATTGCCCAAGACGCTTTAATCATGAATATTGATGATTTGTTATGTGTAGGTGCAACAGATCATATCATGTTATCCTCTACAATTGGTCGAAATAAAAGCAAGATTCCTGGGGAGGTTTTATCGGCAATTATTAATGGAACTGAAGAGATCATAGAAGACCTTAAAAGTTTTGGAGTTACTATTCATTCTACAGGTGGTGAAACTGCTGATGTTGGAGATTTAGTAAGAACAATTATTGTAGATTCTACCGTGACAGCAAGAATGAAACGTTCTGATGTTATTGATAATGCAAATATAAAGGCGGGCGATGTTATTGTTGGATTAGAATCTTTTGGTCAAGCAAGCTACGAAACCGAATATAATGGAGGAATGGGCTCTAACGGATTAACCTCAGCGAGACATGATGTGTTTCATAACTATTTAGCAGATAAATACCCAGAAAGTTATGATGCTGCTGTTCCTGCTGATTTGGTATATTCAGGAAATACAAAACTAACTGATGCTGTTCAAAATGCTCCTATTGATGCTGGAAAATTGGTATTATCTCCTACTAGAACCTATGCACCTATAATTAAAGAAATTTTATCAAAGTTCGATTCTAAAAGTGTACACGGAATGATTCATTGTTCTGGAGGTGCTCAAACAAAAATTTTACATTTTGTAGATAATTTACACATTGTAAAAGACAATATGTTTCCAATTCCACCTCTATTTAAATTGATACAAGAACAATCTCAAACAGATTTGAAAGAAATGTACCAGGTGTTTAACTGCGGACACAGAATGGAAATATATGTTTCACCAGAAATTGCAGAAGACATTATCAATATTTCAAAATCTTACAATGTAGCTGCTCAAATTATTGGAAGGGTAGAAACATCAGCATCCAAAAAACTAACCATTAAAAGCGAGTATGGAGTTTTTGAATATTAATTGACTCCTTACTTTTTTCCTAGTGAGAATATTCCTGAATAATTTTAAGCGTTACCAAACCTCAAACATTTTAACTTTCCGATAAAAATTGTAAATTCGCATTCCAAGAAAAGATAGAAAATGTTAGACAAATTAAGAATTGTTAAGCAACGTTACGATGAGGTTTCTGATTTGATTATTCAGCCAGAAATCATTATGGATCAGAAGCGGTATGCACAATTAATGAAAGAATATAAAGATTTAGGAAGTGTTGTAGAAAAGGGAGACGAATATCAAACATTAATAAATAACATAGAGGAAGCAAAAGAAATTATTTCTGATGGATCTGACGCTGAAATGACCGAGATGGCAAAGATGGAAATTGAGGAAGCAAATTCTAGAATTCCACAATTAGAAGACGAAATAAAATTTTTATTAATACCAAAAGATCCTGAGGACTCTAAAAACGCTGTTGTAGAATTACGTGCAGGAACTGGTGGAGATGAAGCAAGCATTTTTGCAGGAGATTTATTTAGAATGTATTCTAAATATTGTGAAAGTAAAGGGTGGAAAGTATCTACCGTAGATTACTCTGAAGGGACAAATGGTGGTTTCAAAGAAATTCAATTTGAAGTATCTGGAGCCGATGTTTATGGGACTCTAAAGTTTGAAGCGGGTGTGCACCGAGTGCAAAGAGTTCCCCAGACAGAAACCCAAGGTCGTGTTCATACCTCAGCCGCAACTTGTATGGTATTTCCTGAAGCGGAAGAGTTTGATATAGAAATCAATCCAAAAGATGTAAGAATTGATTTTTTCTGTTCTTCAGGTCCTGGAGGTCAGTCTGTAAATACTACTTATTCTGCAGTTCGTTTAACACATATTCCTTCTGGTTTGGTGGCACAATGTCAAGATCAAAAGTCACAACATAAAAACAAAGAGAAAGCTTTTAAAGTACTGCGATCTCGTTTGTATGATATGGAATTGGCAAAGAAGAATGCAGAAGACGCTTTAAAGCGAGGCTCTATGGTTTCTTCAGGAGATCGAAGTGCAAAAATTAGAACTTATAATTATTCGCAAGGGCGAGTTACAGACCACAGAATAGGATTAACATTATATGATTTATCTAATATTGTAAATGGGGATATCCAAAAAATAATAGACGAGTTAATGTTGGCTGAAAATACTCAAAAATTAAAAGGATTGGGAGATGGAATATAAATTAATTGTTCAATAGACTTGTGAGATGTTTTTGTTTGTATCAACAAAAGTGGAATAAAAGAAAACGGTCAAAGACACAGAAATCTATTAACCGCTTTCAATACTCATACAAATAATCTACTTCGCATTGTCAATTTAAAATTTTTATTATTTATCTACAATACCCATTTATGGGTTTTTTTTTATTCACTGTTTTCGGTGATTTTATATAGGGGAAAACACTGGTATTTATGATGATAGAAAGTCTTGAAAGGAAGAGTTCTTTTTATCAAAATATTTGAAATATTTTTTTTGTACAAGAAACTTATTGATTAGTATTTTCTTTGCGCTTTTAATTATTTAGTAGGGTCTTTAAAATAAACGTCTATGGTTTTTTAAAAATTACCAGTCATAGTTTTTATGGGCATCTAATCTTATGAAGATAAATAATAAGATGGTGAAGCCCCAAAGGGAAGAACCCCCATAGCTAAAAAAAGGAAGTGGGATTCCTACTGTAGGCATCAATCCAATTACCATTCCTAAATTGATCACAATGTGAAAAAATAAAATAGCCGCTACTCCGTAGCCATAGATTCGTCCAAATTTATTCGTATGTGTTTCTGCCAAATAAATAATTCGATATAACATCAACATGAATAGAAGAATAACAAAACTGCTTCCTACAAAACCCCATTCTTCTCCAACAGTACTAAAGATATAATCTGTGTGTTGTTCAGGAACAAAATCTCCTTTGGTAATATCACCCTTTAAAAAACCCTTACCAGTCCAACTTCCAGAACTAATTGTTAATTCGGATTGGTAGGAATTATATCCAATATTTTTAGTATCTGTTTTCAACCCTAACAGCACTTCAAAACGATCTCTATGATGTTGTTTAAAAATAGTATTGTAGGTAAAGTTTGTCCCAAATGTAAAAAGGAGGGTAACAAGGTAAATGATTAAAACTTTGTGCCAATTAAAGCGAATAAATCTTTTCCCTCCTCTGTAAATGGCATATAACAACCCAATAGTAATTAAGGTGATTAGGCAGAGTGAAATCGAAATGTACCCAAAGAGAATTATGAATATAAAAAGAAGGATTATTAGGGCTCCAAAAAGGATATAATTTAAAGTTAAGCCTTCTCTATTTAGAACCAAAAAGAATGCTAAATAAATTAAAGCAGAGCCCGCATCTGGTTGTAAGATGATTAAAAAGGCAGGAGTAAAAACAATGATAAAAGCTTTTATTTGATTCTTGGTTAATTGTAAGTTGTATTTTCTATCGCTTAATAGTTTTGCAATCGCTAGGGCTGTAAAAGCCTTAACAAATTCTGATGGCTGAAGACCCATTGCTCCAAAATTATACCAAGATGTTGCTCCATTAATTGTTTTACCAAAAACAAACAAACCAATAAGTGATGCAATTGAAATTAAATAAAACAGACTTGAAAATTTTTCATAAAAAGTTGAGTTAAAAAAAAGAATTAGAACGATCAGAGGAATTGTAAGACAGATAAATACAAACTGCTTGCCATGTTTTGTTGAAAAATCTAGTAATTCTAGATCTTCACTCGTTCTTGAAGCTGCGTAAATATTCATCCACCCAAAACTAACAAGTATTAGGAATATAAAGACTAAAAGCCAATCTATTTCTGCAAAAATATTATTTTGTTCTTGACGCAATTTCTTGAGGTTTTTTAATTTAAATAAGTATAATTTTTTTCTAAACTTAAATTCAGGATTCTTTGTTCTCTGTATTTATTTTTTTTAGAGATGTTTCCAGTTACATATTTTTCAATAAGTAAGCTAGCGATAGGAGCTGCAATTGCAGAGCCATACCCCCCATTTTCAACAAAAATAGCCAAGGCTATTTGTGGTTTCTTTTTAGGGGCAAATGCAATTAAAATTGAGTGATCCACAAGCTGAACTTTTTTCCCATTAATTTTTGAAAAATTTTCTGCAGTCCCTGTTTTACCACAAATTTCGATGCCTTCTACTTGACTCCATTTTCCTGTTCCTGTTTTAAAAACTTCATGCATGGCTTCAATTAGAGGAGAAAAGTGTTTTTTATCAATCGTTGTTTGTTTTGGAATTGTATATTTTGGATTATCGATAGGATTTTGATCTACCTCTTTTAAAATATGAGGAGTATAAAAAAAACCTTTGTTTGCAATAGCTGCAGTAAAGTTCGCTAATTGAATTGGCGTTGTTAAGATTTCACCCTGGCCAATAGCATTTGAAATATTCGTAGATCCATTCCATGAATATTTATACCGACTATCATAGTAATTTCCATCGGGTATCAATCCTTTTTGCCCTGCTGGTAAGTCATATCCTAAATAATTTCCCAGACCAAAACTAGAAACGTGTTTGTGCCAATTATCTAGCCCCTCTGAAGGTTGATTGTTTTTCTCAACAATTCTTTTGTAGGTATGAGAAAAGTAACTATTACAAGATTCTGCAATGGCTGTTTTTAGTTGAATAGGTCTTCCTACAATTCCACAATGGCAACCCATAAATTCATTTGCTCTTTTTCCGTATTTAAATCCATTATAACATTTAAAAGAGGTCTGTTCATTAATAACATTCTCTTGAAGTCCAATTAATGCATTCATTATTTTAAAAGGAGATCCGGGAGCGTATGCAGCCAATAATCCTCTATCGTAAGAAGGTTTGCTAATGGTATCGTTAAAAAGAAGTACAGAATTTTTTGAGCGATTTCTGCCAACGAGCATATTAGGGTCGTAAGAAGGGGCTGTAACAAGTGCTAAAATTTCACCAGTTGAAGGTTCTATAGCTACAATTCCGCCTCTTTTTCCAGTCATTAATTTTTGAGCATAGCCCTGTAATTTTACATCCAAAGTTAAGGTCAGGTCTTTGCCGTTCAGTGATAATGTATCGTATGTGCCCTTTAAATAGGAACCAGTAACATTGTTAAATCTATTTAAACTTAAGAATTTTTTTCCTTTTTTTCCTCGTAATAATTTTTCATACTGCCTTTCTATTCCGTCCTTACCAATTAATTCTCCTTGTTGGTAATAGTTACTTTTTTTAGCCATACTTTCATTGACCTCTCCAATATAGCCGAGTACGTTGGCAGCTGCATTTATCGGATATTTTCTAATAATTCTTTTTTGAATATAGAAACCTTTAAATTTTTGAAGTTTTTCTTGTAAAAAAGCAAAGTCTTCTTTTGCTAATTGTTTTAGAAAAACTGAAGGTTTATAAGTTGCATATTTTTCTGCTCTTTTAAATTTTTTTAAAAATTGTTTTTTATCAATTTTTAAGAGCTTACAAAATTCTAAAGTATCTAGTGGTAATACTTTGTTTGGTTGTACGATAACATCATAGGAAAGTTGGTTAGCTACCAAAAGGGTTCCGTTTCTGTCATATACATAGCCTCTTTCTGGATAATCATATTTGATTTTTACTGCAGAATTTCGAATTGGATCGTAATTCGCTCCTCTAATTATTTGAAGCTGAAAAAGTCTTGCAATAAAAATAATTCCAATCAGTGTGATTAAAAAATAAAGTAAAAAACTTCGTTTCATTATTTGTTTTTCTTAAAAATATAGGTTCCCAGAAAAAATAAAATCAATGTAAAAACACTAGAGTATAGTGTGTTCAAAAAAACGATTGAAAAATTTTGAAAGCTAAAATTAGCAAGAGAAAAATAGATAAAATGATGAATTAGTGTCAGCGTTACCAAGAAGTTAAAAACCTTACCAATAGGTTCAGATTTTAGTTTAAAAAAAGGATAGTCTGAGGGTATTTTTCTAAAATAAATTCTCACAAAAAATAGTCTAGTGTAAGCAATAAATAGAGTTGAAAAAGCATGGACTCCTCCTGAATCTGAGAAAAAATCAATAGAAATTCCTAGAATAAAACTGAAAAACAACAGCGGAAATTTATTTTCTTCTAAAGGATATAAGAAAATAAAAGCGATATAGAGGTAGGGGTTTATGTATCCTAAAAAGTTAATATTATTTAAAACTATAACTTGAAGAAATAGTAAGAATAAAAAAAACAAAATTTGATATATACTTTTATTCATTGCCCATTTTTTCTAAAGATTGTATTTCTATTTTGTGTAAATTTTTAATAATATAGACGTTCCTAAGATTACTCATATCATTAAAAAGAGACACGTCTATTTTACTATTTGCTGTATTTCTTTTATTTATTTTTGAGACAGTACCTATTGGAATTCCTTCGGGGAAAATAGTAGATTTACCACCAGTTTCAATCGTGTCTCCGATCTTGAGAGGAGCTTGTCTTGGAATATCATGTAACTGAACAGTATTGTAATCTTCGCTATTCCATTTTAGAGTCCCAAAATAAGTAGAATTCCCTTTTAGGCGCGCATTAATTTTACTGTTTTTATTTAAAATAGATTGAACTCTTGTGTAATTTTCTGATGTATTTTCGGTAATTCCAATAATTCCAAGGCTATTGATAACTGCCATCTCTGAATTTATTTTTGCACTTTCACCTTTGTCTATCGTTAAGAAATTAAATTGCTTGGAATAATTGTTGTTGATAATTTTAGCATGAGTAAAAGTGTATTTTTGACTATAGTTTGCAGTGTCTATAATTGAAGAATCTTTGGATAACAAAAATCGATTTTTTTCTAATTGATTTCTAAGTTTTGTATTTTCTTCAGATAAGAGCTCATTTTTTGATTTTAGCTCAATGTAGTCAGAGAAATTAGAAAGAGATGTATTAAGGCTTCCAGTGATACTATTTGCAGAATTTACAAATTTACTTTTATGAAAGTTAAGATTGTTAAAAATTAAAAAAAGAGCGATACACTCTAACAACAAGAAAAATAAAAAATATTTAAACTTCTGAAAAAAGTAGATAATTTGCTGCATTGTTAGAACTTAAAATCACTATTTCATTAATACATTTTTATATTTGTTTAATTCTTTTAATGCAATTCCTGTTCCCCGAACGACAGCTCTTAGAGGGTCTTCTGCAACATACACTGGTAAATCTGTTTTTCTAGATAAACGTTTGTCTAATCCTCTTAACATAGAACCACCTCCGGCTAAATAAATTCCAGTGTTGTATATATCTGCAGCTAACTCTGGTGGAGTTTTAGATAATGTTTCCATTACTGCATCTTCAATTCTCAGAATAGATTTATCCAATGCTTTCGCAATTTCTCTAAATGAAACTTGAACTTGTTTTGGTTTTCCACTTAGTAAATCTCGACCTTGAACCAGCATTTCATCTGGTGGACTTTCTAAGTCTTCCGTGGCAGAGCCAATTTTTATCTTAATTTTTTCAGCAGTAGATTCTCCAACATGCAGATTGTGTTGAGTACGCATGTAGTACATGATATCATTTGTGAATAAGTCACCTGCAACTTTTACAGACTGGTCACAAACAATTCCTCCTAGGGCAATAACAGCAATTTCAGTTGTTCCTCCACCAATATCTATGATCATATTCCCTTTTGGCTCCATGATATCGATACCAACACCAATTGCCGCCGCCATGGGTTCAAAAATTAAGTAAATTTCTTTTGCATTCATGTGTTTTGCAGAATCACGAACTGCTCGTTTCTCTACTTCTGTAATTCCTGAAGGAATACAGATTACCATTCTTAATGCGGGTGGAAATAATTTCTTTTTTATAGATGGAATTTGTTTTACAAATTCCTTTATCATTTGTTCTGAGGCTTCGAAGTCTGCAATAACTCCGTCTTTTAAAGGACGGATTGTTTTGATGTTTTCATGAGTTTTTCCTTGCATTAAATTGGCTTCTTTACCAATTGCAATTATGTGACCAGAAACTCGATTCCTAGCCACAATAGAGGGACTGTCTATAACAACTTTCCCATTGTGAATTATTAAAGTATTTGCGGTTCCTAAATCTATCGCAATATCTTCTGTCATAAAATCGAAAAACCCCATAAAATATCTTTAGTCTATTATTTTTGCGTGTCCTTACAAATTTAGTAAATTTATAATTGAAAAATACATATTATTTATTAATGTTTAAAATGCCTTGTCCCTGTCATTACCATAGATAGTTTGTGATCATTACAATACTCAATACTCAATTGATCTTTGATAGAACCTCCTGGTTGAATGACACTTTTTATCCCTGCTTTGTCTGCAATTTCTACACAATCTGGAAATGGAAAAAATGCGTCACTTGCCATTACACATCCTTCTAAATTAAAGCCAAAAGAAGTTGCTTTGTCTATTGCTTGATTCAATGCATCAACCCTACTAGTTTGCC
>Ga0228645_1000166_pt1 | contig 11695 bp, 6 predicted proteins | sample 57DmetaG_FD_190072 | JGI IMG/M metagenome (GOLD analysis project Ga0228645, IMG submission 190072) | Seawater microbial communities from Monterey Bay, California, United States - 57D | ecosystem: Environmental > Aquatic > Marine > Coastal | place: USA: California | collected 2016-11-06 | reverse complement strand
CAACTAGAGAAGTCTTTATTCCTGTTGGACAAAATTTTAATCTTCAGTTGATTAAAATTTTATTAGAGTTTGAGAATGAAGATTTAACCATTGCAGAATCTTTAATGAAGACTAAAAATCAGTTTTCTAATACACAAAAATTTTTTATTTATCATTTTGGTGATCCAGCGATGAAATTATCAGTTCCTAAACCAAATGTCTTAATAACAAAAATGAATGGCAAAGATCTTTCCCAACCATTAGATACTTTAAAAGCATTGTCTAAAGTAAGTTTTGAGGGTGTCGTTGTAGATAATACAAATGTTGTTATAAATGATTTTAATGGCTCACTATCAACTACAGTTTTTGATAAGCCAATTAATAAAACAACCCTTGATAATGACGGCTTTGACTTTAAAATGATATTTGACACGCAAGATAGTAAGTTGTTTAGAGGGAAATCTACAGTTGAAAATGGAACTTTTAAATTTGATTTTATTGTACCTAAAGATATAAAAATTGCAGACGGAAAAGGGAAATTAAGCTTTTATGCAGAAAATGGTGAAATAGACAAAGCAGGTTATTTTGATGTGGTAGTTGGGGGAATCGATAAAAATGCTCCTGAAGATACCGTTGGTCCGGAAATAAAACTATTTATGAATGATGAATCTTTTATCGATGGAGGAAATACAAACATGTCTCCAAACTTAATCGTTAAATTGTCTGATGTCAGTGGAATTAACACCTCTATAACAGCTGTAGATCATGATATTGTTGCTGTTTTAGACGGCGACACAACAAATCCAATTACTTTAAATGATTTTTATCAAACGGAATTGAATGATTATACAAAAGGGAAAGTAAACTATAAATTAAGAGATTTAGACGTAGGTCCTCATACCATAAAAATTAAAGCGTGGGATACCTATAATAATTCTTCTGAAATTACGTTGAATTTTACAGTCGTTAGTGATGCTATTTTAAACCTAGAAAATATTTTAAATTATCCGAATCCTTTTGTAAATTATACCGAATTTTGGTTCAATCATAATAAACCAAATGAAACGTTAGAAGTTCAGGTTCAGATTTTTACTATTTCTGGTAAATTGATAAAAACAATTAATCAAAATATAATTACAACAGGTAATTTGTCAAGAAGTATTTCTTGGAATGGTTTAGATGATTTTGGAAACAAAATTGGGAAAGGGGTCTATATTTATAAATTAAAAGTAAAATCAACAATAAGTAATTTAGTATCAGAAAAGTTCGAGAAATTAGTGATACTTCAATAAAAAAGTATATTTGTAATCAAACAACAATTAAGCAGTATGAGAAAATTAGGTATTTATTTTTTAATTTGTGCGTTATATGTTTTTAAAATGCAAGCACAAGAAAATTCAATAACAACAGCAGCTCCATTTTTATTAATTGTACCAGATGCAAGATCTGGTGGTATGGGAGATATGGGGGTTGCAACATCTGCAGATGCTTTCTCCTTATTTCATAACCCTTCTAAAATGGCATTTAGTGATAGACAAGTTAAATTTGGAATCACATATTCTCCTTGGCTACGTAATTTAACTGATGATATTTTTATAGGGAGTGGCGCTTACACGAATAGATTTAGTGAAAATGCTGCTTGGGGTGCAGAGTTTAGATATTTTTCTTTGGGTCAAATAGATTTAACAGATAGTCGTGGTAATCCTAACGGAACGATAAATCCAAACGAATTTGTTTTCACAGGATCTTATGCTTTAAAATTAAGTGAAACTTTTTCTGGAGGAGTCTCTTTAAAATATATAAGATCTAACCTTGCTTTTACTGGAACAACTGGTAATTCATTACAGCCTATAAACTCTTTTGCGGTAGATGTTTCGGGGTATTATCAGTCATTAGAAGAAAACTATGGAGATTTTAATGGTCGTTATAGAATAGGTTTTAATATTTCTAATATTGGACCAAAAGTATCTTACACTCCCGGTGAAGAAGATTTTATTCCAACTAATTTGAAATTAGGTGGTGGTTTTGATTTTATTTTAGACGATTACAATACAATTTCTACAACCGTTGAGTTTACAAAATTATTAGTGCCTACTCCTCCAATTAGAGATATTAATGACGAGGATGAGGATGGTAATACAAACGAAATACTTTCTGGTAAAGACGACAACGTTGGCTGGATAAGTGGTGTTTTTCAATCTTTTGGAGACGCACCTGGCGGATTTAGTGAAGAGCTAAAGGAATTTACGTATGCTTTAGGAGCAGAGTATTTATACAATAATGCATTTGCCATTAGAGGAGGGTATTTTCATGAAAGCAAAGACAAAGGAAATAGACAGTATTTTACTCTAGGCGGTGGTTTTAAAACCAATGCTTTAAATATAGATTTATCATACTTAGTTAATTCTTCAGATGTAAATAACCCCCTTGAAAACTCTTTACGATTTTCATTATCATTTGATTTAGGGGAAGTTTTCGAAGATTATTAAAAGTCATTTTTTTTTAGTAAGTTTAAAAAAATATTTAAAAGCAGTCGAGTATGACTGCTTTTTTTGACCAACAAAGTTTTTATGAAAAAAATTAAAATTTCAACTTCTGCAATCGTTTATCAATATATTTTCGAGCTTTCAGTAGAAGATAATCTATTGATGAAAAAAGCAATAGAGGCTAGAAAAATAGCATACGCTCCATACTCTAAATTTTATGTTGGTGCTGCTTTATTGCTAGAAAATGGTGAGATCATTGAAGGAAATAACCAAGAAAGTGCAGCATATCCATCTGGCATGTGTGCAGAAAGAGTTGCTATATGGAAAGCGAATTCAACCTATCCAAATGTTAAAATTATTAAATTAGCTATTTCTGCAAGTTCAACTATTAGTAAAGTAAATACTCCTATCGGACCTTGTGGAGCATGTAGGCAAACACTTTCTGAATATGAGATCAATCAAAAAACTCCTTTTGAAGTACTCTTTATGGGGGAAGTTGGTGAGGTTGTAAAAACAACATCATTACAGTCATTACTGCCCTTTTCTTTTGATAGTTCGTATTTGTAAAATAATATTCACAAATTAAAAGTCAACTGACGCCTTGACTAATGGAAACTACGTTTAAAATATGCAACTAGACATTGCTTCAAAAAAAAATATTAAAAGAGAGCATCAGAAAATTTCATCATTTGTTACTGGTAGATGAAAAAATGTTCCCTTTTTTAAGATATTATTACTGAAAGTCAATTAGAGTAAGATTTTGAGCATATCACATATTTTTGGAATGATATTGTTTTTGAAATGAATACGATATCAAAATAATGTAATGCAAAAACATCTTGAAAAAAATGCTTTTATAAATTTTAATAAAGAATATTTAACCATTTGGATATCGTATTTTTCAAACAATTGAGATCGTGAATTTAGGTGATAATTCTGAAAGAGTGAAGTCTGGAACCCAATCTACACTGACAGTTATGCAATCAAAGTTGCATTTAAATGAAAAAAACAAAAGTTATTTCCGATGTTAGATTTCGTTTTTTTATCCGATTTGACTTCAGTTTCATAGTTAAACTCCGTATTTTTAAAAAATAATGATAATTTTAAAAAATGATCGCATCAAAAATTACTGGTACAGGGACTTTTATTCCATCTTTAAAAAAAGAGAATTCCGATTTTTTACGAGATGAATTTTTAAATAATGATGGTTCAAGCTTTTCAGCTGACAATACTGTTATTATCGAAAAATTTAAATCAATTACAGGTATTTCAGAAAGGCGATATGCAAAAGATGAATACACAACTTCAGATTTAGCTTCTTTTGCAGCCCAAAAAGCGATAAAAGATGCGAACATTGATAAAGAGGAATTAGATTATATTATTGTTGCACATAATTTTGGTGATGTAAAGCATGGAACGATTCAAGCGGATACCCTACCCAGTATAGCAACACGGGTAAAGTATAAATTAGAAATTGAGAATCCTAATTGTGTCGCTTATGATATTCTATTTGGATGTCCTGGATGGATAGAAGCTGTTATTCAAGCACAAGCCTTTATAAAGTCGGGTATTGCTAAAAAGTGTTTGGTTATTGGTGCAGAGACTTTGTCGAGAGTTATTGATGAGTATGATCGAGACTCAATGATTTATAGTGATGGAGCAGGAGCTTGTATTGTAGAAAAAACAGAAGAATCAGATTCAGGTATTTTAAGCCACGCAACACAAACTTTTGCTAAGAACGAAGCCTATTTTTTACATTTTGGTGGGTCCTATAAGCAAGATGAAGACCAAAATGTGCGATATATAAAAATGTTTGGACGAAAAATTTATGAATTTGCTATTACGAATGTACCAGCTGCAATGAAAGTAGCTTTGGAAAAAAGTGGTTTCGAAATTGATGATGTAAAGAAAATATTAATTCATCAAGCCAATGAAAAGATGGATGAAGCCATTATTAAACGTTTTTATAGATTGTATAAAAAACAAGTTCCAGAAGGGGTAATGCCTATGAGTATTCATAAATTAGGAAATAGTTCTGTGGCTACAGTTCCAACTTTATTAGATTTGGTTTTGAAAGGTGAAATTGAAAATCAGCAGATTTACAAGGGAGATGTTATTCTGTTAGCCTCAGTTGGTGCAGGAATGAATATCAATGCAATCGTTTATAGGTTTTAAGATTTCTTAGGATAGAAATTTATGTAGATTAGTAATTATTTTTTTTGTGAATACTATTTTATTGAAAAGAATTATAATTTATCTTAAAAAATATCGATTTCAGTATTTAAAATTTAATCTGAAATGGTATTTTTGCGCATGCAACAACACAACGTACTTATTTTAGATTTCGGATCGCAATACACACAGTTAATTGCGAGAAGAGTAAGAGAATTAAACATCTATTGTGAAATTCATCCTTACAATCATCCTCCTAAAAACCAATCAGAATTTAAAGCCATTATTTTATCAGGTAGTCCAAATTCTGTTAGAGGAAAAAATGTTTTACATCCAGAATTATCTGAGATAAGAGGAAAAAAACCAGTTTTAGCGGTTTGCTATGGAGCCCAATATTTAGCCCATTTTTCTGGCGGAAAAGTGTCTTCATCAAATACTAGAGAATACGGTAGAGCAAATCTATCTTTTATAAAAAGTGATGAAATTTTCTTTGAAAATATTTCTGAAGGGAGTCAAGTTTGGATGAGTCATTCAGACACTATTAAAGAATTACCAACAAATGGAGAATTGTTAGCAAGTACAAAAGAAGTACAAAATGCAGCATACAAAATTAAAGGAGAAGAAACGTTTGCGATTCAATTTCATCCAGAAGTCTATCATTCTATAGACGGAAAACAATTATTAGAAAATTTTTTAGTAAAAATAGCAGGTGTAGCTCAAACTTGGACACCAGATTCTTTTGTAGAGAGTACTGTTGCAGCAATTAGGGAAAAAGTAGGAAATGATAAAGTAGTTTTAGGGCTTTCTGGTGGTGTAGATTCTACAGTAGCCGCGGTCTTATTAAACAAAGCAATTGGGAAAAACTTGTATTGTATCTTTGTGAATAATGGTTTGCTTCGAAAAAATGAGTTTGAAAATGTATTAGCTCAATACGAAGGAATGGGATTAAACGTTAAAGGTGTAGATGCTTCAGATCGTTTTTTGTCTGCGTTAGAAGGTATTACAGATCCTGAAAAGAAAAGAAAGTCAATAGGGAATTCATTTATAGAAGTTTTTGATGATGAAGCAAATCAAATTACAGACGTAACCTGGTTGGCACAAGGCACAATTTATCCAGATGTTATTGAATCGGTTTCCGTAAACGGAGGTCCATCGGCAACTATTAAAAGTCATCATAATGTTGGAGGTTTACCAGATTATATGAAGTTAAAAATTGTAGAACCATTGCGCATGATTTTCAAAGATGAAGTACGAAGAGTTGGCGCTTCTTTAGGAATTGATTCTGAATTATTAGGACGCCACCCTTTTCCAGGACCAGGTTTAGGAATTCGTATTTTAGGAGATATAACTGCCGAAAAAGTTCGTATTTTACAGGAAGTTGATGCTGTTTTTATAAACGGATTAAAAGAAGATGGTTTGTATGATAAAGTCTGGCAAGCCGGAGCGATGTTGCTTCCCGTAAATTCTGTCGGAGTAATGGGAGATGAGAGAACTTATGAAAAAGTAGTTGCTTTAAGAGCTGTAGAAAGTACGGATGGGATGACTGCAGATTGGGTAAATTTACCGTATGAATTTTTGCAAAAAACATCAAATAAAATTATAAATCAAGTTAAAGGTGTAAACAGAGTTGTGTACGATATCAGTTCTAAGCCACCCGCAACAATAGAATGGGAATAAAATATATGAAATATGTAACCTTTTTTGTTTTTCTAAGTGTTTTTACCTTTGCTGTATCTTGTGGACAACAAAAAAAGTATGTTCAGTATTCAGTAAAACAGGGTGAAACGATGAGAACCATAGCCAAGAAATTGGATGTGAAAACAAAATATTTATTACGTTTAAATCCGGATGTTGGAAGAAATCCAGCTGTAAATACTGTTATTGTAATTCCAAATAAAAAAATAAATTTCACCAAAGATTCTATCAAACAGGAAGTTGTATCTGAACTTAAACAGGAAGAAGATATCGAAGAAATAAGTGACGAACTTAAAAGGAACTTTGTTGTTTATGAAGTAAAAAAAGGAGATGCTTTTTATAGCCTTACGCGGTTTTATAATGTTTCACAAGAGGAACTGATTGCATTAAATCCAGAATTATCTGAAGGTTTAAAAGTTGGGCAACTCATAAAAATTAAACCATTAGTAGAAGGTGAAATTCCAGAGAATACTATCTATAAAGATGTTATCGCTGAAAATGTTTCTTTAAAAGTAGGCTTATTACTACCTTTTATAACAAGTCAAAATGATACTATAGAATCGAATGAACTTTTTACAAAAAGTAAGTTGGCAAATATTGTAACCGATTTTTATTTGGGAGCAGAAATAGCAGTAGACTCTTTAAAAAAACAAGGGATTTCAATTGAATTAAATGTGTTTGATACTGAAAGAAACGGTACTAAAATAGACAGTATTTTATTGACAAAAGATTTAAATATTAATAATATAATTATAGGTCCTTTGTATTCCGAAGAGGTAGAAATAGTTGCGTCTAGCATTACAGTACCTGTTGTTTTTCCTTTTTATTCCAAGAATCAATCTAAATTTTCTGCCGTTAACCTGATAAAAACATCACCAGAAAAAAATATTTTTCGACAAGAATTGATTGGTCATATTAAGGACAGTATTACGAATCAAAATTTAATCTTGGTGAGTGATGGGAATGCTGTTTCAGATTTGTCTACAACATTGATGAAACAATCATTAGAAACACATGACTCTGTTGCAATGGTGCATGTCGTGAAACCTGTTGATGGTTATATAGCAAGAGAGCGTTTTACGGATGTTTTCAAACCAGATATTGCTAATTGGGTTGTGTTAGCTACAGATGACAAAGTAATTATAGCAGATGCTATCAATAGTGTAAATAGTCTATCAGATTCTCTAAGTATGCGTGTTTTTTCTTTTAACAAAGGAATTGCATACGATCAAATAGATAATTTTAAATTAGCTAAATTAAAGTACACATACATAAGCGACGAGTTTGTCAATGAAACATCCGTTTTAACACAATCATTTAATAAACAGTATTTTACAAAAAATAATGCATTGCCTTCTTTTTATGCAACCAAGGGGTTTGATATTACCTATGATGTTTTAATCCGATTGGCATCTGGGAATGATTTATATACTACCTTCAAAGAAGGAGCATCTTACAGAGTTGAAAGTAAGTTTGATTATGAAAACGAACCCATTGGTTCCCAAGAGAATAATGGGCTTTTTATTATTAAATATAATAAAGACTTAACTTTAACTCGACTTAAATAAATTTCTAAATAAAAAATCTAGTATTAGATAAAACACAAAAAAACCCGCTACGTAGCGGGTTTTTTTGTGTTTAAAAGTGGGAAAACTATATTTTTTTCATTTGTTGTTTCATCATCTGCATCTGTTCTTTCAACATCCCATTTTTATCTAATTTTTTTGCTTCTGCCATTAAATTAGTAGCTTCTCGTTTTCGTCTTTTAGTCATTGCAATTCCTGCTAATTGGAGTTTTGCCATGGCCAAATCATGATTCATTGCTAAGCCTAATTTTACAGCTTTTCTTAAATATTTTTCAGCTTGCGTGATATTAGTTTGACTTAAGATAATTCCGTGAAGATAGTTGTAATACCCTTGTTGTTTAACAATTAAAGCACTTTCAGGATTTTTGATATACCCTAGCCATTTTTTTGTTCTTTCAAAATCTTGTTTTCGTAACTGTAAAAAAGCCATGATAATAAATTCGTTTTTAAAGTATAATAAAACAAAAATTCCTGCCAGAAATAAGATGGAAATTCCATTCATTATATTTCCTTGGTTAAAGTGATATACTGACCAGACGGTTATAAGAGCCGCTAAAATTAATTTTATATTTTTATGAAACATAGTGTTTTTTAAAGTTAATACGTCAAATGCAAAAGTACATTTTCTTGTTAAATTATTTGATTACTTCTTGTAATATTTCTTGTATTTAAATGCAGCGAAAGTAAAAAGAATCAATAAAAAACCAATATATATATATGCTTCTCTCGGAGTTACTTGTTTATCTCCGCTAGCATAGGAATGGAGTCCTGATAAGTAGAAATTAACTCCAAAATAGGTCATCATTATCGATAAATATACAAATGCAGATGCAAAATTAAAAGCCAATCGACCTCTTAATCCAGGAATCAATCGCATATGCAGTACAAACGCATATAGCATGATAGATATTAAAGCCCAGGTTTCTTTGGGATCCCAACCCCAATAACGCCCCCAACTTTCATTGGCCCACATACCACCTAAAAAGTTTCCAATGGTTAGCATCACCAAACCAACAGTCATGGACATTTCGTTGATAACTGTCAATTCTTTAATGTTTATGCCCATTTTCTTCTTGTTCTTTTTTGTTGTAAAAACAATTAAAAAGAGTGCGAAAACTCCTAAAATCATCGAGAGAGAAAAAGGTCCGTAACTAGCAACAATAATAGAAACATGCACTAATAACCACCAAGAGTTTAGAACTGGCATTAGATTTGCAATTTCTGGGTCCAGCCAGTTTTGATGCGCAAAAGCCAATGTAATTGCTGTTAAAAATGTAGCGGCTGTTAATGTTAAAGAAGATTTTCTACCAATCGTCAATCCAAAAAGCATAATTGCCCAAGCTACATAAATAATAGATTCATATGCGTTACTCCAAGGTGCATTTCCGCTTATATACCATCGAGAAATTAATCCTAACGTATGCAGTGCAAAAAGAAAACCTACCAAACCAATTAAAATTTTAACGAAGGTATTGATCCATTTTTTTTCATAAAAAATTTGAGCAATAACAAATACAATTAATAATAAACTCAAGTAGCCATAATATTTAGATAAGGATAGAAAAGGCTGGAATTTATTATATAAAATCTCTAACTCTATGGTTTTTTCTGAGGGATATACAGCTGCACCGTATTTTTTTTGAAAGGTTTTGATACCGTTTAATATTTTATCTGCTTTTTCATATTCATTTGTTTTTTTTGCTTCTTGTAAAAACTGAATGTAAACAGGTAATGATTGACGAACAAAAACAGAGTCTGTTCCTTTAAAATTAGCTCTAGAAGTTTCTGGTTGTGATATCCATTTGTTGTTTTCATCTCCTGGAATTGGAAATATTTTTAAAATACCACCTCCGATAGCGCTGTATAACAACCCAACTCTTCTATCAATTTTTATCAGATCTTTTTGAAATTTATTTTTTACATTTTCTTTCTGAGCTTCTGATACTTTTTCTCTAATTTTATAAATACCAGTAGGTGTTATAAAGTCAGATAATCGTGCATATTTTGTTTTTTTCTTGAGACCTAGAGTTTCTCTTATTTGAGTATTTCCTCTTTCTAAATAAATGAATGGTACTTCAAACCACAAACGAGGATTCTCGATGATAGATAACAATACCTGACTTGGTTTCATCCCATTAAAATTATCCGTTTGACTCACCTTTCTAACCAATTCTGATGAAAAAGTATGCGCAGGTTTCATGCGTCCTCCTGCATCTTGAATGATTAATTTATTAAAAGATTCGGCATGTTTTTCATTAACCAAATTGGCTTTTAGAATAGAATCAATTTGTTGGTTCGAAAATCTACTTTGTTGGTGACTTGTATGCTGAGCGAACGAACTATATGTAAATAACAACAAAGTGATTGCCGCGATTGTTGATTTTTTCTTACGCATTTTTACCAGTGATTTTTTTAAGTCATCAAAGCGTGTGTTTTTTGCAAAAAAGATACAAATCATTCCAATATATAACATTGAATATCCTAAGTAGGTAATCAAAGTTCCCCAAAAATCATGATTTACAGAAAGTCTAGTTTGTTCCACTTCACCTGATAGATCGTAACTTGCTTGAAAAAGTTTATAACCCCTATAGTCTAGAATATTATTCATGAAAATACGATAATCAAACGTTTCATCCTGAGCTATTACAGTTACTTCACTTGCATACGAAGCAGCACTTTCTGAACCTGGATATTTTTCTAACTGAAAATCATTGAGTTTAATTTTAAACGGTGTTTTTAATTCTTTAGCACCATATAACATTCTAAAGTTCAAATTATCTACTGTTACCTCTTTGGCTCCTTGTGTGTTGTATTGTCCACCTGTTAATTCAACTCTTTTAGTTATATTATTGGTGCTAATATCAAAAACAACAACATCCAACTTCTTGTCGTCTTTTGGTCCGCTTACCATTTTAAGAGTTCCTTTTTCTGCAGGTCTTGGAATTACAAATTGAAGTCCTGATAAGTTGTGTAATGTTAAATATTGAAAATATTGGACAGAGTCTTTTACAATATTTCCCTTTTTCTGATCAGCCATTCTAAACCAGTCTCCACTTTCTTTGGTAAGCATTTTAAGAGGGCCGTCTTCCTCCTTAAAGAAATTGACAGTTGCATTATTACCTGGTGCATTAAAACCAACTAAAATTCCATGAATATTTTGTATGGTTCCTTTTTTAAGATAATGTTCATGTCTTGATCCCTCAGAGGATTCTACAAAGAAAAGATACTCGTCACCATTTTCGTCCTCTATTAATTTCTTTTCTGCCCACGGTATATAATCAACTAATTTAAAAGTGACTTTTTGTTGATTGTTAGAGTTCTTTCCGAAATGCGTATCAAATTCAAAATTGTTTTTCCCCCATGCAGATAGCAACATTTTCTCGTGAATTTTTGGAGCTTGATCTTTATTGTCGTCAATGACAACATTCAAATAAGTAGTTTCAGATAGGAAAGAATTGGTTGTTTCTCCTTCGTTAATAGGCATCACCCCTTCATAACCAATATATCTAGTAATTCCTGCACCAATTAAAATAAAAAGCCATGCCACATGGAATAATAATACAGGCCATTTTTCTTTTCTTAATAAACGGTATCTAAATATATTTCCAAAGAAATTGATTATGAAAAAAAGCATGATGAATTCAAACCACCATGCATTGTAGATCAGTGCTTTTGAGGTTTGTGTTCCAAAATCATTTTCTACAAATGTAGCTACACCCATTGCTGTTGCAAAAAGTATAAACAATACCGCCATTAAGCGAGTATAGTATAGTAGCT
>Ga0228645_1000161_pt1 | contig 11887 bp, 10 predicted proteins | sample 57DmetaG_FD_190072 | JGI IMG/M metagenome (GOLD analysis project Ga0228645, IMG submission 190072) | Seawater microbial communities from Monterey Bay, California, United States - 57D | ecosystem: Environmental > Aquatic > Marine > Coastal | place: USA: California | collected 2016-11-06 | reverse complement strand
CAAAAAGATGAATTGAAATGGCCACATATTTGCTTCAAATTGTTTTACGATATCTTCTTTTTCAAATTTATTGACCCAATCTTTAAGTTTGGGTTGTTCGGATAAATCCATTCGTATCGTTGTGATCTTATTTGATTTATCATTGTATGCCCACCTACCTATAAGTGCTTCATATACTTTTGATGGAAATACCTCTTTTAATTTGCTTTGTTGTTTATTTAAAAGATTTCTCCACCAAGCATCGTGATACTTCATTACTTTATCATTGTCTTTTAATTTAAATTCTTTTTTAAGTTTATCAAGCATCGCAGAATACTTTGCAAAAGAATCTCCGAATGTTTTACTTTTCGGAAGTTCCACGACAATTGGTGCGTTCAGTGAATAACGACTTTGAACATCTGCATTGATTTGTTTGAGCATACCACTTAGCATACGAGCAGAATCTTTAAGTTCGCCAGTTATATCATTACCATCCGAATCTTCTGAAACGGGTTTGCCGGCAGAGTCGTATGCCTGTGTTCCGTGGAAAACCAACATATCTACATTTTGAGGTATGACATTTTGTGTAGCAGGAGTCATTACCTCTATGTTCATAAATCGTTCACCTTCTTTAAACACTTTATTTTTCTGTGCATCACTTAAACTTGAAATTGCTGATTCTAAATCTTTAACTGCACTTACAAACGCATCACGAATGTTCTCAGGACGATCCGAAAAAATACTTTCAAATTCAGAAACATCGGGTGCGGCCGCACCTGCATTTTTCAAATGACCTTGATTTCTCGCCGAGACCAACTTTCCATCTTTCCAAGAAAACATTAAATTTTGACCATCAAGTTTTTCAGTAACTTCCTTTTCAACATTAAGTTCACCTGCTAATGATCTACGAATCATTTCCTTCAAATCCGCAAAAGTTAAATCTTTATCATCAAACGGATGACTCATGTGACCAGCCGCCCCTCCTTCTGTTAAAAGTTTATTTTCTTTGATTGCCTGACCTTCGACTCCTTTATCTATTTTGTCTTCGTTTTCATCATCTTCTACATCAAGTGTATTTCCATCTACATTTTCTTCACCTGTTTTATCATCTTTTCTAATAGATGCTTCTGAACCAACGAAGTCAATTAGTTTATATCCTGATGTTTCTGCTACTCCGTCAATGAATTCAACCCATTGATCATGTGCAGATTTACTTTTATCAATCGAAATCTGATTATTTGCAGTCGTTTCGTCTGTAACTCCTGCTGGATAAAAACTTACTGCTGGAACAGGACCTGCGTATTTTCCCCATTCACGATAATCCATATTACGACCCAATCCGTGTTTTCCGACAACATAGTCAAGCAAATCATACCCAAGTTGTTTTACACGGGCATCACTTTCTTTTTCATAAACATCACCGGGAAAAAACGAACCAGGACCATCATCTACAAGTGATAATCCTGATAATGCAATTGTACTTATTTCGTTAACAAGATTTTCAAACTTAGGATACTCGTATAAGAAACTTTCAAATAACTCTTCGTTTTCAAATAGTGTTGAGAATTTTTTGGTCAAATACTTAAATATCTTTTCATCATACCAACCAAAAAGTTCTTCAAATGCTTTAATCTTTGTCATTTCATCATACTCAGGACTTCCAAGTAGTTCACGTATGTATGTTCCGTTTACTTCTTTTCCAAGTACCTTGATGCTTACGTGTGGAGCAACAATAAAATATCCGTGATTTTTGTATGGTTCTAAATTATTTTTATTCTTTTTATATGATTGGTAGTATCCAGGAGTTCCATCAACTTTTTTAGTTTTCAATCTACCTGCATCTTTTTCTCCGAAGATATACACAACTGCCGTGGTTTCTGGATCATAATTATCTAATAGTTCCGCACATACATATGGATTCTTAACCTTGACCACATTTCTTACTTTGTGCTTTTTCCATATCATATTCTTTTCTTTGAAATCCAATGGACTTTTTGTTGTGTCAGTTTTATCACTTGTTGCAACCCAAGCTTCATCAAATTGTTTGTCTAACCACTTGTATGTTTTATAGTGGTGAGCACCCGCGGGTTGGAATCTACCTGGATAAATTCCTATTACCTTTGTAACATTAGAATTTTCAAAAATTGTTTCTATTTCTTCGGTTAAATAATTTTCAAGTGTTTCTTTTACAGAAACGTCTGGTGTAATATCTATAGGTTTCTTTATAGCACTTTTTTTGTCTTCGGGTGATGTTGTCACGTAATCTTGGTACTTTCCGATTGGTGTTGTTTCGTATTTTCTAATGTTGCAAGAAATCTTAGCATCATATTCATTTGGCAAATTGTTTTCTATACCAGTAAACTTTACTGCATCAGGAACCAAATACAATATCATTTCTTTTTTATTTAAATTCATAAGTTGCTGACTTGATGTCCACAAATAATGTTGGGTTCTTACTATATCGTATTTAGGACCCCTTTCTTGTTGGTGATTGTAAAACGCAGGAAACATTTCTTCGTATACATCTGCACCATTAACCAACTGTTCAGCATTCTTCATACGAATTTCAGAAGAATCTCTGTTGTCACCAGGAGCATATCCAGAAGTAGGATCAGCAATTCCGTGGTTGGTTCTAATCACTGGTTCTGTTAACTCGGTATCTGTAACCGTTGGTTCTGTTTTGCTTGTATTTTCAATGACCTTGGTTGTAGTTCCGTCACTTACAATCGTATGACCTTTTACACCCTTTTCAAAGTTTAACAACGACTCAACAACCTCGTTTAGAGTTTTTTTGCTGAGTGCTTCTTTAATTCTGATTCCGTCTTTTGATGGTTTCTTGGTTTTCTTGGCAATCTTTTTTTCTTTTTCGTCACGTTTTACCATCAACGCACTATTCACAATTCCAATTCCCTCGGAATTCATTCCTTCTGACCAACCCGTATCTTGATCCACTACATAGCATAACTCAACACCTTCACTTGTTAGTTCCCTAACAACTTTCAAACTTGGTGCATAATTTCTATCTCGGTTTTTACCAAGAACAACGTCTTCACCAAACTTTTTAGCACACACAACGCATTCTTCTATAGGACCTGCTTCACACAATGAAATATCATTTGTTAGCAACTCGGATAGTTTCGTGCCGAAATCTGTGCTTAAATGCTCCATTTACTTTTCGAGTAATTCGGATAAAATCTTGCGAATTTGTTTTCTGAGTTTTTGTTCGTGTACTTTTCTTGATACAAACTGATTGAATTGTATTTTTGACATTGAAGCAAGTTCGTCTGCCATTTCGTCAAATCCTTTTCTTTCAAGAAACTTGATTACTTTATCTTTTGCTTTCAAAATACTTGAGTGCAAACCAGACATAAAATCAAGTGCTTTTTTGTACTCAGGACTTGTTAGTTTTATTTCATTTGTTTTTTCCATTTTTGATTCCTCGTATTGAGACATATAAAAATCTTCATCAGATGCAGCTGCTTGAAAGTCTCTATATGCTTGTTCTGCTTTTTTTCCTACTAATATTACTTTTCCTTTTGGATAATAAAGTATTTCATCACCCTTCTTAAATTTTACTTCGCCTTTACGTAATCTACGTTGAACAGGTAATCTTTGTTCACCCGACACTCCATCGTATTTTGAGTTCATCCAAAATGGATCATCTTTGTATCTTTTGTATTCTTCGATGCTCATAATTAATCCTCAAGATATTCTTCTATCTTTCCTGTTTTAAGATGCCGCGTACACGCCTTGCGTTTATCACGATGCATATGTGGTGCTTTTTTCAAATACTCATCGGTGCAATGAAATACATATCCATCAACTACAGGGCCCTCACTGGTTTCTCCTTCACTGAATATTCCAATAAACTTAAAATCTTCTTTTTCTTTTTGCACAAGTTTATTTGCCATTCCTCTTGCCCAAGTTTCGTTTCCAAACTTAGACGATGAAAAACTATAACGAGCATGAGTAGGAGCCATTTCAAGATGCCAAGCCTCACCCAACTTATCTTCTGAAATTAATTCATCTATAATTTTATCAAACATCAATCTTTTTCTCCTTTGAATTTCATAGTTCTAATATTATGGAAATACTTTACAAGTTGGTTTCTGCTCAGATTTAAACTTTCTACCAACCTCGATAGCACCGCAAGATTTCTTTTTTCATTTAGCTTAAACTTGTTGATAACGTGAATCGAACGACTTAAATGTCGTTCCAAATCCATAGGAAGAACAACTTCTTCCATAGATACCATATCGAGGTCTTCGTTCATACGGTTTCGTTTATCACCACTCTTACTCATTTTATCGTGTTTCATCATCAAAGTAATCCACTGTTTACCGATTGGATTTTTAATAGGTTTTCCAATGAACCGTGCAGTTGCTTTTAATATAAATGGAGCAAGATTGAGTTTACCTGGTTTTGTTTTGCTTCTTAAATCTTCTGAGTTATCAATAATAGTAAAATTCTGCTTGAATACACTTTGAAATTTTCCCATATTCTTTTGAACATCTTTCCATATAACATCCACAATTTTACGTGGAAGTTTTCTTGCACGAAAAGCATTTCGTTGTTGTGCAACTTCAAGTGTTGTATTAACAAATACCATATAACAATCGTATCCAAGTTTTTCCAACTCTTTCTTTTGTTTTGATATTTTAGCATAATCATCACCTGTTCCATCAACAATAACACCCAACCTACCATTTTTGTAATGCTCGTATTGTTTGAGCATAATGTTTTTGGCACGTGAACGAATTGAGTTTGGATTACTGCTTGTTATTTGTTGAAACACATCATCATCAAGTGAACCTAAATCTAAACTATGTCCTGCTTTTTTCAACAAATGCTCAAACGAACTATCACTATTTACTATTTTTAATCCAGTTGAAGTTAATGACTTTACTTCGGGTGTTGTATTAAAAACGGTATCTACAACTGCTGATTTACCTGCACCAGGACCACCCGCTAAAAACACTGCTTTCAAAATACCAGGATCATATACACCTTCAACGAGTGTAAAATATCCTTTGCGAAGACCGGCCTTGATAAGACTTTCTTCTTGGACTTCTTGGTTTTCTTCGGAATTACTCATAAATACACTTCAGGTACATAATAAATATATATCTAAATATGTTTTATGCTCCGTAATTTATCTTACTAAAAGAACCTTCTTTTTGAATTTCAATAATCTCGTCCACCATATCTCTCATTACGTCCAAGTGACTTATAACCATTATGAACTCAAACTGCCCCTTTAAATAGGTAAACAGATTAAATACACTACTTATGTTGTCTCCGTCTAATGAACCCCATCCTTCGTCAATAACAAGGAAATTAGAACGTGGTAAACTACTTACGTTGATAAGTGCTACTCGCATTGCGATACTGCTGATGAATCGTTCCATTCCACTGCACATTTCTAATGGCCAATGGCGATCTTCATATGTGATCTTTGAATAGATATGTTTTCCATCCATTTCAAGTTGCATACCAAAATCTACAATCTGAGAAAGAATATTATTAACTTCACTTTCAATACTCGGTATCGTTTTGGAAATAAGTTCATATGAAATACCATCACGTTTAACTGCATCAAGATACAATTCGTATCCTCGTTTTTTTCGTTCATATCCCTTTGCTTCTTCGATTGATGCGACTACATCTTCGTGTTCTTTTTCAACAATCTTAACTTCACCAAATAAAGTTTGAAGTTTTTCGGTCTCTTCGTTTGCGGTTTCATTTATACCTAGTAATTTGTTTTCAAGATCATTAACTTCAAATTGCAATTTTTTATTAAACTCAATAATATCTTTACATTCATAATATTCTTCGATAGTTTTATCGTTGATAACAACATCCTTTTCCAATGATTCTATCATACTTGATAACGCAAGTACTTTAGAGTCTGCTTCGTTTATTTCGTATGTGAGTTGAGTTGTTTCATTTTTAAGTTTACCGTGCAACTCATATTCCGATTCAACATTTTTATACTCATCTAGAATTTTTAATAATTCGTTCTTCTGAGTTACAAGTTCGTCCGCTGCCGCTTTATCTTTATCAAGTTCAATTTTAGTTTGTTCGGCACTTTCTATTAGATTTTTGGAATTGGTAACGCAAAATTTACAATTAGGATCGTATTCGTGACAATCATAATGTTTTAATTTATCAAGTTTTGCGTTTACTGATGTACGTAAAACTGCCAAATCTTTATCAACTAAAGTTATATCTTCACGAATTTTTAGAACCTTAACATACTTTTCATCAACACCATCCAACTTGAGCAGGTCTGAAGATTTTTCTTTTCGGGTGGTCGCTAATTTTTTCTTTCTCTCTGATTCAGTGTCTCTATTATCAGTTGCAACTTCAAGTCTTTCTTTTAGATTCTTTTTGTTAAATTCAAGTTCATCGATATCAACCGAGGTTTCATCGAAAGAACAATTCTTAAATTGAGAGTTTTTATCAGCAAGTTTTTTGTTGAATTTTTTTTGCTCAAGGAGTGCTATATTTGTTGTACTATCTTGTTCTGTGTACTTTTTGTTTATGTCCTCAAGTTTTTCTTGAACACTTGCCAAAGTTTCGTCAAAATCTTCACGATTAAATCTTTTTAATAGTGCATTAATTTCTTTGATGTCTTCAGATGCAGTTGTGTGCAATTGATCAAATGTATCAATGCCCATAAATTGTGCAAGTAAGTCTTTTCGTTCACTTTGACTTTTATCTATAAAAATTGCATTATTGTTTTGCAAACTCAGTGTTGTTAATACAAAATCATCATATGAACCGACGTGGTCACGAATAGAAGCATTTGTTCCTGCCCGTTGTTCACCATTTAGAGATACTTGCTGGCCGTCTTCATCTAACTTCCAAAAGTCGACCACGACAGTTACATCACCATTTTTTTTGGTAGTTGCAGTTCTATCTATATAATAATTTACTCCGGAAATTTCAAAATTTAATTTGCAGTAAAAAGATTCTGTTTGTGTGTTAAGTACGTGGGCTGCTTTGAATGCTCTATCACATTTGTCAAATAAACAAAAACTTAATGCACTCATTACACTACTTTTCCACTTGCGTTTGACGCAAATAATCCCATAACACTTTTCATGTTAGTAAAATCAACTACATTTGCATCTCCGTAACTGAACATATTACCAAACTCAAACTTCTTGGGTTTCCAAATACAGTTCCTAAGAACTTCTTTTACAACCAATTTATCATTCACTTCTTTGTTTATATCAAGTGCAGTTTGAACCTGATCGTCATCAACAACAAAATTTCTTCTTAAGTAATCTTCAATTAAATCGTTTTGAACTTGAACCAACGATATATCACCAAAGTCAAATTTGTTATCTCGATCAAATTTCTTTGCTTCTGATATTGCGTCACATCTCGTAACATTAAGATCACTTATACTTGTTCGTTTGCGAATGTCTGCGATGATTTCCTTTGTTTCCGTAGCAGTTGTGTTGTACACCTTCACCCGCAGTCTTGCTTTTTTCGGCAACTTACTCAGATCACTAACACACTTTCCATCACGAACTTCAATTGTATAATACCCATAGTCATTATGAACTTCGTGGTGAGTGTGTTTACGTTTTGGTAAGTCCCATAGCACATACCCGTGGCCTTGTGGTTTTTCTCCATGATTTTGTTGAATCATACTTCCTGAGTAGACTACAACTGGTTTATTTTGGTTGTGTCTTCTTACCTTTACATATCGTTCTTTAACTTCATCCATTAGTCGCAATTTCTAAAATCTGTTCACCAACTTCATAATCACTCAAAAAAGGATTTAGGTGAACGTGGTTATCGTTTGGAAAATATTTACAAGGTCCTAAAAACGGAATTCTTGTTTCTAAATTGAGAACATCCCCACCACGTTGTTGCCAGTGGACTCCACGGGGACCAAACATCTGATAAATGTAATCGGTTGTAATTATGGTCGGAGTTCCGACTGCTGATGATATGTTTGTGAGACATCCTTCTGCTCCTACCACATAGTCACAATTTTTCATCAAACTAGCAGTAAACGAAAATTTGCTAGTAGAGTTCAAACAAGGATAGTTTTTAGATATTTTGTCTTCAAGACCAAGTTCAAATATTATAACATTTGGAGATACTTCTAAGCAATTTATAATATCGAATACATTTCGTTTTCCTTTTCCATATCCAGTTCCGTCTTCTCCACCAACAGATTGAGTGTATTCGTCTTCAGTAAACAAAAAACTTTTTCTATCCCAATCAGATTGATATCCAATTTTGATAAAATCACGATCCCATTCATTTACATTTACCAATTCTTCCATACTTCTTTTTATGGAATAGTCAAGGTGTGGGTTTGTATAAACTTCAAAACAATCATCATAATCTTCTATACCACACATTCGTTGGAACTGAGACACAGCTGATTCGTATGGGTTGAGGGTTGATACATCGTTATTCATTATTTGATAAACAACATCGTAATCTACTTCCGCATTTTCTTTGTAATAAACTCCGTCAATATACGGATTGTTAATAAGCAACTCCATTGGTTGTAAATAATTAACATCATAGTGAATTACACAATTTGGATTTTTTTGTTTTAGTTTTTTTGCTACACTACTACAAAAAATAACATCACCTATGTGAATGTTTCTACACTTAATTAGTATATTAGTCATCACTTACACACCAACCTTCTAGTTTATACTCATCTATTTTATCTTCAGGAATAAACCTATGCTCAGATTGATGTTCTTGTAATACTTGATATTTGTGGATATCACCTAACATAACGATATCATATCCATTAAACATAGGAAGTTCAATGTCACCTCCCATTACCACATATCCTATATCAGTCATACTTCGTTTTACTGCCCCGTGGTATACTGCAATTTTAGTTTGAACTTCTTCATCGATAATATCTAATCCAGATACATAGTTTTCTGGATCATCTAATATACTGAATACACCCACCGCAACATCTCCAATTTTATACACACCACTATCTTTCAGATAAAATAAATCATCATCGTCCATCATATCCATTATAGGAGATAATACATCAAGACGGTCTGGATTATTTAGATTACAATCGTGATTTCCCGCAATCACAAGAGTTGGGTGTAATTTTGCACACTCTCTTAGAAATGATGAAATTTGGTGTATAAGTTCAGGACTCATTTCTGTTTTTGCGTGGGCAATATCTCCACCAATAAAAATTATTGCGTTGTCGAAGTTATCTTCCTTTACTTGTTTGTAAAAATTTTCAAATACTAAAGAGTATTCACTGTGTCGTTTTACGTTTCTTATGTGAATGTCTGCTAAGTGGTATACTTTTTCAACATTTTTCAAATCCGATTTTAATTCATGCATAATTTCTGCTTCATCAATTCACTAAAATCAAGGAGATTTGTATTTTTGATTTTATGAATAATTTTATTAAACCCCAAGTCCGCTGCATCTTCGTTCTCCATTTTAATTAGTTTAACTCGGATGCTATCGTTCATCAACGACTCGGACATTGCCAACGCATTTTTATATGCATCGTTGTCCAATACAATGCTAACCTCTTTTACCCCGTATTCTATCAGTCGCATTTTTAATTTACTTGGAATATTTTTTCCCAACAAAGCAATTGCATTTCTACGAATTGCAATCGCATCGAACACACCCTCACAAAAAACGAGAGGTTCTGTAAAGTCAATTTGGTTTTCGAATACCACCACATCTTTACTTACAGGTGGATTCTTGTACTTCAAATACGCAGTTCCTGTAAAATCTCTTGCTAGAAAGTAATTTAATTTATTATCTATATCAAACGATGGAACTATTATTCGGCCTGCGTAATCTCCTTTGTCACAATATCCAATATCATATCTTTCAATATCATATGACTTAATCCCACGATTTTTGAGATACTTCATTGCTTTGGAATAAGAAAAATCAGTATGTGTTTCGGTCAATCGTTTGAACTCATAAGGCAATGCTACATATTGATTCTCTGTGTCTGCTAAATTTGTGTTCTTGGGAAGTTTTACAATTTTTGATAACTCCGCAAAATAATTACTCGGAACCTGTAACCTCTTGAACAAAGCAAAGATACTACGACCTTTGGCATTTGTATCAATCCAACTTTGCCACCGTTGTGTTGTAAGATTAACTGCCAATTTTGGTTTTCTGTGGTGTGAAAATGGACACACAAACATAACTTCGTCTTTAGAGACGATTTTACCGTTACCAAGAACCTTTTGCAAAAGGTTAAGAAGTTTTTGTTCGGAAATGCCCACTGCTAAAAGGAGTACCAATGATGCAAAGACGCCACCACGGCATCGAGCATATCATAGTTTTTTTTATCATAATTCTGCCTACTATTATAGAAGGTAAACTCAGATAAATCAAGCATATTATCGAGGTTGTTCTTTACGAATATTTTACTATCTAATCCTTTTTCTCTGCTTTTGCCAAATACAGCTTTACGCATAGTAGACACATTTATATGCTGTACTTCAAGATTATACAGTTCTTCTACCACGTAACTTATTATGGCATTACACTTAGCAAGTTTAACTATAGTTTGTTGACTTGTTCGTCCACCTCCAAAACCACTCAATGAATCTTCTACAATTACAACAAAAGGTTGCAGTTGAATATTTTTCAATTCCTCTGCAACCTTCTTTGCTTTATTTCTTATGGAGAATTCTTTATGAACCGATATGAAACCTGCGTGGTTTATATCAGTTTTTGAAGATGAAAAGCAATAACCTATTGTAGTTGAACTTATATCAAGTCCAAGGGAAACATTATTATTTGGCATACATTAAAGTACACCAAATAATTTTAAAAGTCAATGTTATTTAACACCTTGACGTGAGTTACCTAAAACTCCACTTCCAGATGAAGATGCCTTAGTTCCTTGTGTACCCACAAGATCACCCATCCAATCTTTATATCTTTCTGTGTCAAACTGACCATTTCCTGAACGATAGTAACTTGCGTCCGCAGTATTTCCTATTGCACCGTTGTTTGCACCAAAATCACTATAAGTTGACATACCTCTACTGATTTTAGTTGTGAATCCACTAATTGTTGCTTTACCACTAAACGAATCGTTCAATCCTTCATCAGCATCTGAAGATGCACGATAAATTTCGTTACCGGATGATCCTGTTTGTCCACCTTTGATACCTGCTCCGTATTTGAAAAAGTTTACACCAGTTCCTCGTCCTGATTTATCTGCGAATGAACTGAGTTTGGGTGCATCACCTTGAGTTGGTGATGGCATACCATCGCGATAGTATGTTCCTTTTAATCCAGATGGGTCTACACCACCAGAAAATCTTCCTGCGATACCACCCCGTCTGCGGTTGAATCCACTTGAAAATTGTGAAAGTCCTTGGCCAGTTTCTAAACTGTCACCTGTTCCTGCTTCATTTGCTAATCCTGCCATAATTTTGTCTCCTTAAGTTATTAGGTTTGTGTATAAATATTAACGAATTTTCCCTAAACGTCATATTTTATTAAAAAGTTGATTGGATAGTTGGGAACTAACTTAACTGGATTTGCTAATTTGGCGGTCATGACCAAATCAGGTCCATCGTATAATCCTATTGTTGTAGCATACGGAGCAAGAAAACTTCCTGTTTTATCTTTTTTGTTTTCATCTTCGTAATCAAGAAATCCTTCTCGTATCTTACGACCACGATATTTTCCTGTCATTTCATCAAGATACTCAATGATTTGATACGCACCTTGACGTTTGCTGTTTTTATTAAGAGGACTAATTAAATTTTCAATGAGTGAAGAACCAGTTCTTCCTACAAAGTATCTTGCTAATAACTTGGCATCTACTGCACTAACCACTCCGTCCATATCTATATCTAAACCAGTTTCTTTCAACAAACTTAGTTGGTCTAGTTTG